>Ga0310830_100084_pt1 | contig 179611 bp, 197 predicted proteins | sample WT_ome_5_FD_201301 | JGI IMG/M metagenome (GOLD analysis project Ga0310830, IMG submission 201301) | Sorghum-adapted microbial communities enriched on wild type (WT) sorghum from Joint BioEnergy Institute, Emeryville, California, United... ... | reverse complement strand
CTCACATTCTAGCGTTTACTGGCGAGAGTTACCGATTGCGACATGCGCTTTCGGGACCTGAAAACGCGTGGCAAGGTTAGGCACAAAATGGCTGCCAAATTGAGCATTTTCTACTTGCCAAACACAGACATGCTTTCCAAACAGCGCGGCTAGTTGGTCAATCTCATTTTGAGCGAGTACCTGCTCCCGCCTCATCAACGTGACGACAATATCCAACGGTAGTCTATTCATTGTCTTCACCTCCCCCCTTGCGGGCGGCGGCGAGGAGTTCTTGCTCCGCTTTCCATTTACGCCATTGTTGATACTGCTTCTGTGCTTCCTGCTCATCATAGCCATGTTGTACTAGAGCGTTTACGATTCTCGGCGGGATGGCGGGAGTGTGCCCATATAAACAAGCCTTCAATCGTTGAAACGATAAGTCGTGCAACACGGCAAATGATACCTGCGATACTCCCAGCATAGAGATGCATTCTTTAACTGGATGGTTCATGAGCATAACCCCCTCTATTAGTTTTTGTCTCTAATAGATTAGGCGGCTACCGCTAGAGGCTAACACATATGTATACCCACCGCCATCCAGAGAGTAGACAGCAAGTCATTATTGACTTTGTCACAATACAGCAACGAAAGCATGAACTGCTATCCTGTAAATCCTTACGGAATTCTAGCGTCATACGTGGCACTCTACAGCACCATGACACGCCATTTTGCGGCGGGGCGGGCAGTGTTCTGGTATCTCCCCTGCTCCCAATCCTCAGAAATGCCTAGCTTCGCTTTCTCACGAGCTTAACATTGGCGGTGCGTGTTGCGCATGGCATTGCCCTTACGGGCGGGCACAGTTCCAGAACGCAAAGAGAAACCCCAGACGTAGTTGATTACACGTTTGGGGTAAAAGTGACTTTTTAATTTGCAACGTCTCTAATATTTCCAGCAACCCTCTTAACCAATTCGTGAATTTGGTCTAAATGCCAAATGCAATCTGAAAGTTTCAAATGTAGGTGAATTAGGTTCTCAACAATTGTATCGATATCGTCGCTGTTTACACATTTAAGCTTCCCAACCAACACCTCTATCTGCCTAGGTAGCTCAGAAAATTCATCTAGATTTTCGTATTCCTCTGTGAATTCACTTTCAGAAATAATTGGTGTCTTCACACGAGAATTTAAATCTTGTAGTAGTTGGAGAATTCTTCTTAAGCTTTCATCCAATGCTATCAGCCTCCCATTACCATTTTACCGTTCTTCCTTGCTTTAATGCTTGCTCAGTTTTACTCACATTAAGAGTTCCGTCTAGGTTCAAAACTGCTTTCACTTTACCTCTACTATCCACAACTTCAATATGATCGTAATGGAGTGAGTCTAGATAAAATCCGTCTCCTTTTTTGAGATATGGATTTTGAACCTTTTTATCGATTCGATAGATAGATTGTCCATTGTAACGAGCACTAGTCTTGGTAGCAGAATTCTCAAGAGACTTACCAAAGTCTAATTCAAAAAACTCCTTCATGTTGTTTACTTTACTTATCCCCTGAGTAACCGCCTTACCTGTATTTTTGATAGAAGCTGCTGCCGCCCCTGCTAATGGAGCTGCCAATCCTAAATCAGGAACATCCCCATGATTCATGCCAACCGTATTATTAAATGTGACGATAGCTGTCGGAAGAACTTCCTCCTGTAACTTCGCTGGTACATACTTCCTCACTGCATCTTCTGGCTCTATTCCCTCTGTGTATGCCCTCCGTGCAGCAACCCCTGCCCAATGCAGGTACTCTTCTTCTGGTGATGTAAAGCCACCGATTCCTCCCGTTCCTTCGTCCACGTAGTGACCGCTTGGATCAACAAACCTCAACGGATTATTATGCACATACGTATACCGGTTGAGGCTCAACGGATTATCCACTTGCCCCTTATACGTATCCTCCGAGATAAACCGTCCGATTTTCGGATCATAGTAGCGGGCACGCAGGTAGTAGTAACCCGTTTTCTCGTCGAAGATCTCACCGCTGTACTTGAACGGGTTGGACATGGTTTCCGTTTGCGCAACAAGGTTGCCCCACGAATCGTAGTCGTACCGGTTTAGCTCCACACCGCTGCTGTCCGTGATCGATACGACATCGCCGTGGCTGTTGTACAGATAGTACCCTTGTTTTAATTTTTGGGCATGAAAAAGGCTCATTCCTCCTTATCGTTTAAGTAGGAACAAGCCTTTTCAAATTAATCAAGTAACATAATCATGTTTTTTAAAAAACTCTTTAAAAGGCTTTAAGCAAATCCAGTAACTTATTCAATGTCAGTCCATATTCTTCAAGTCTTGTCTTGCTAAATCAAGAGCAACCGCTAATGTAATTTGATGTCGTTTACTGAGTCCTTGTAAATATTGTGAAATCGTTTTAGTTACAACAATTGGTTCAATTTCAGCGTTAAAGCGTCCTAATTCAATTTCTGCGATAATACTATCGTTAATGAGAATCTTATAAATGTCCTCACCCTGCTCAGGTATCCAATGAACGATATAAGCTGTACGCATGTCCGGATATGAACTTCTAATCACTTCAAGTAGTCTTCGTTTCTCTTCACTCTTAAATAGTGATTGATTAGATTTTTTTAATTGCTCTCTTATTTCTTGTTCCACTCTGCTCCCTATTAGTTTCATGTTTCACCCTCATTTCTTTATCGATTTTAGTAAACCGGGGAATGCTGTAACCAAATTACCATGCCTGTCAGTTAAAATTGTCATTGTAGTTGTAGGCTTGAACCCATTAAACTTATCAAGGCCAATTGGCTTATCTAAAGTGACCACTCTTACGTATCTCACCCCGTCTGCGCTATCAATACTCCTTACGACAGGAGATTTTACTATATCTTTACTGGATAATAGTGAACGGAGTTCGTCCTGAGAAATTGTGAACGTTGAAGCATTCTTATTTGAAAAATGTCTGTCTACAATATGCTTCCATCCATCGTTAGTTATATTGATTCGAGACTGAACGATAGGTGGCATCCCCTTAGATGTATTTTTCAACGTCCCAGCTATTGCACCGGTGGCAGGAACTGCAAATCCCAAATCGAGAACATCCCCATGATTCATGCCAACCGTATTGTTAAATGTGACGATAGCCGTCGGAAGAACTTCCTCCTGATACTGCGTTGGTACATATTTTCTTACTGCATCCTCTGGTTCTATCCCTTCTTCGTATGCCTTCTTTGCAGCAATCCTTCCCCAATGCAGGTACTCTTCTTCTCGTGATGAAAAGCCGCCGACTCCTCCAGTTCCTGCTTCCACAGCGTTCCCGCTCCGATCAACAAACCTCAACGGATTATTATGCACATACGTATACCGGTTGAGGCTCAGCGGATTATCCACTTGCCCCTTATACGTATCCTCCGAGATAAACCGTCCGATTTTCGGATCATAGTAGCGGGCACGCAGGTAGTAGTAACCGGTTTTTTCGTCGAAGACCTCACCGCTGTACTTGAACGGGTTGGACATGGTTCCCGTTTGCGCAACAAGGTTGCCCCACGAATCGTAGTCGTACCGGTTTAGCTCCACACCGCTGCTGTCCGTGATGGATACAACATCGCCGTGGCTGTTGTACAGATAGTACCCTTGTTTGTTTGCCCCCACATCTTTGCGGAACAGCAGTTCGTTCCCCCAGATGTTGCGGGCCTTCACGTTTCCGGCGTTGTCCAGCTCTTCGATGACCCTTCCGTTCAGGTAGACGTACTTCGTCTGGTTCCCGTTCTCTGCCTTTGTCGCACGCAGTCCGTTCCCGTAGTAGGTGTAGCTTCCCGCATCGCCTGTCCGTTCATTGGCATAGCTGCGCAGACGGTTCCGCTCGTCAAAGGTGTACGTCACCGTGTCGGTGTCGATCGGCAAGACGCCCTCAAAGGATTTCCTGTTCCCCCGGGTGTCATACGCATAACGATTCGTGCCACTCGGCAGTGTTTCTTTTGTCAGACGGTCAATCTTGTCGTACTCATAGACATACGTCGTTCCATTGCGGGAGATGGAGGCCACGTTCCCAAACGAATACTGATTCGTCTCCGTCCAGATCGGCGTAGTACGCTTCCTGTGCGTCAGCTCCTTCACCTGGCCAAAAGAATCCAGCTTCCGCTCCATCTCCAGGCCGTTCGGGTACGTGAGCGTATACGTTTCTCCCGTGTTTGTCGTATGATACGCATAGCGGATTGTCCCCGTCACATTGCTGGATACTTCCACCAGGCGCTCTGCATCGTCATAGCGATACGATACCACCGTGTTATCCGGATATACCAATTGGTCCATCAAATCGTCATGGTCTGTATAGCGAATCTGATAGACACGGTCAAATACCGTCTGGCGATTCAACCGATGGAATGGATCGTAGCTGTACTGGACCTCCCGATAATTGCTGCTGGTCGGACGGGTGTCGGGACCATTGCTGTTGGTCTCTTTCTTCACGAGTGAAGTATTCGGGTAATACTCCCAGGTTTCCTTGTTTTTCACAACACCCGCTGCATCTTTTGTCGTGATGCTGGACACCTCATAAAACGGCGTATACGCATACTCATGGCGGTTTTTTGCCTTATCGGTAAAGATGCGCGTCTTTCCGTTCGGATAGTAGTGAAACGTTTCCGTCGCCCCGGACGGTACATCTTTTTCGCTGATCTTCCAGGACAGCGGATTGTAGTGATACTCTGTCGTCAGCGTATTATTCTCCTGTACGGATACCAGGTTGCCGTAGGCATCATAGCTGTATCCGTAGACATTTTGTTCCGGATCAACGAGACGTACCAGGTTGCCGTTTATGTTGTAATGATAGGTCCAGGAGCGTGTCTTGCCCGTCTGGTCACGTTCCGTTTTTCGCGTCATTTGATCAAAGGGATTGTACTCGTAACGTATCGCCAGTCGCTGTGCCGCGTCACCAGTCTCGCGGATTTCCTCTTGCAGTTGGCCGTGCCGGTTGGCAAAGTGTGTGACGGTGAGGCCATTGGACTCAACGCTCCGAACAGTCTCGACCGGCAAATAGCTGTCTCTGTCGCGATAGGCATTGGCGCGGTAGTACATGGTGTACCCTTTGGGATCTTGCTTGCCCAGCAGACTGCCGTCTTCATTATAGAAGTAACTTGTTGCCCGGCTGTCGTCGGCATACGGAGCACTGGATTCCAACCGGCCGTCCGAGGTGTACGTGTTGTACAGAAGCGGCCTTATCTCTCCATTGGTCCCCCGCTGTCCCTTGTATTCCACCTCGCCAAATGGCGTGAAATGAGTAAATTCCTCCGTGCCGTCCGGCAGCGTCATCGTCACTTTGCGCTGTGTGTCATCATAGTCGTAGAAAATCGTCCGGAACTGGCCCTCATTCACAAAAAGTTCAATGGTAAGCCGTCCAAGCAAATCGTATTGATACATAGCCTGGCTTTGATCGGGGTAGATTCGTTTTACCACCCTGCCCAATTCGTCGTAGTCAAACTGGTACGTAAGGGTCTCCTTCGTTTCCGGAGACGTCTCTACTTTCATTTTGATGACCGTCGGATATAAGCCATAGCGGTCGTAAGATTCAATTTTTTTATCAAAAAATTTCTCGTCCGATCCTTTCGTCGCTTCCACGATAGTGGAAACCAGCTTCTGGCTGTTGTACTGGTACGCGCGAGCAATTTCTTCCCGTTTCGTCGTCGTTCCATCCGGATACGAATCGACGATGTGCTCCGTTTCCAGCAATTTGTCAGCATTATAGGTATACGATTCCTCGTGAAAATGATTGGGATTTCCGGCTGCTGTCCGCTTCATCTTCGTTAGCAACCGCAGGTAATAGGTCGTCGCTGTGTAGGTCCACGTCGTTTCGTTTCCTTGCGGGTCCACCAATTTGGTCAAATCACCGTAGCTGTTGTAGCTGTACGCCGTGACCTGGGCGTACTTGCTCAGCCTGCTTGCAACACTGTCCAAACGATTGATGTCGGGTGCCAACAAAAATTGGTACACATCCGCATCGTCGGTAAACGAAGCGGGACGCCCCAAAAAGCGGTACTCGTACCGTGGCTTCGTCTCTCGGCCGCTGTACAGATAGCTTACATAGCTGACGGGATGGTAGCGGTATTCTTTGTCACCTTCCGTTAACGTCAGAGGAAGAAGAATGGTGTCTGTATCCGCTCCAGTGCCGATGTACGTCTTGACTGATTGCGGCAAAAATGTTTTGTCCGGATTGGGTGTGAAGACTTTTTCCTGGTTCGGGCTCCCGTACTGTACAATTTGCGTTTTGACGATCGACCCTTCCCGCAGGGTCTGATTTTTCAGCCGGACAGACAAATCCTTGGACGACTTCCAGATTTCCTTATTCGTCAGCGGATAGTAAATTGTATGCGAGTACCATCCCTGCTTCTGACGCTCCGGGTGGGGCGTCTTGGCAAAGCGAATGTCAACTGCTGTCACCGGATGATACGTCGTATAGGTCAGCTTCTCGTCATCGTGGTACAACCGGACCACGCCGCGGCTGAGAAAATCAGGTTCGTCCGGCTTATAAGGGCTGTACGTATAGGTAATCTGCAGGCCTTCCACCGGGTACGATACCTCACGCAGCAAATTGTACTTGGTGGTGCCGCGTCTCTGGTAGTCATCGGTGGTGTAGACCGTCGACTCCATTCCGTTGTAGTCCAGTGGAATGTTCGCCGGAAAGGAATACCCGGGTTTCAGGTTAAACTCTGCCTCGCCGAATACCCCCGAATCGTGATAGGTATACTCCGCGATTATCTTGCTGCCATTGCCATTGACGTCATGTTCAATGACCCTGCTAGGGGTCTCATTCCAGTTGTACTTTATATGCTTTAACAAGCGGCTTTTGGACGCATCGGCATAGACTTTGAGATCGCTAACCACGTTGTACAAGCGTTTTTCCATAACGATGCAGCGGCCGACGCTGTCGATGATTTCTATCGGTTTCTCCTTCTTTTCCGGAATGCGGTAGACGATTTCATCTCCATACGCATTGGTTTTGGTGACCACATACGTATCACCATCACTATTGTATGACTTCTCTATGGAAAAATTGTACAAGTAGCCGTTGTACCTCAACCAGGCAATGTGTTCCACGCCATTGATTTCCCACCTTTTGTACTCCATAGAGGCGCCGAGATAGGGATAGTTTACCCAGTCTCCTTCTTTGGATTTAGACTCAAGCACTGTGCCGTCGTCCAGCGTAAACACATAACGCTTACTATCCTTTTCATAAGTACGGTTGCAAAAATACTTGGATAAATCTTCATCGTAGGTGCAGCGGATGTTCTCTCTGTCGATCTCCTCAATCATGGGGATATTCCATTTCCATCCCACAGGCAGGTGATACTTTTCGTGGTATCCTCCATTCCCTACCCATATGTTTTCACCCCACTTGCTCTTGTAGTAAATCCGCCCTAACATCGCATCCAGAGAGGAATACTGCCGTTCCAGCTTGAGATCCATCCCGTGTTTTCCTTCCAGATGCACATCCGTCTCTTTAATATTGGCTGTGCGGTACAGTTCATCGACAAGGTTCTCGGTATTGCGCTTATACCGGTAGGTTAGCCCTTCAGGTTCGTACTCTTCATCTGGCGGGCTGGAAGTGAGACCTGAATCGGCGAGAGACGAAAGCGGCGCTTTTGCCTTGTTTCCCTTGGTTTCCTTCCAGCGCTGGTAATGCTGCTCGATGACTGGCAGCGCCTGTTTGAGCAATGTGTACTGCTCCTGTCCAAGCCGACCAATTTCGGACATGACCGCCTCGTCCGTCCACTGGTATTTTTCCACTTTTTCGTCCTGGGACAAGAAGCGGTCCAACAGCGGATAAAAATAGGCAGCAATCTGCAAGGTTTTCCGATCAAACGATTGATACATGCCCCAGACGACATCTGCCGGCAACGAATCCCATGTCATCGCCATCACTTCATCTTTTGTAAAGGAAGGGATTTCGTCCGATTTTTTTTGTTGCAGCTCTATCGCAGCCTGTAAGACTTCTTTGTATGCAGACAACCATGCTTTTGTGTCTGCTGGTTGTTCGTTGCTGTCGTCAGATACGGGTGTCGCAGATAAACGTTCATCCACCCTGGCAAATGTAACAGAAGGCACCAGCAGGGATATGGTAAGAACAGAAGAGAGAAACCCGCGCATCCATTTTTTCACACTCATTGCTACCTCCTTATTACTGTCAGTTTTCATATACTTTTTTTCCGAATCAGGTTGCCGTTGTTGTCATAGATGAATTCCATTTTCAATACACCGTTTTCGTACAGGTACTGCAGTTGGTTTCTGGCATTATACGTGTACGTGAAATTGCGAGAAGCGCCAGAAGAAGACACGATACCATCTGAGGTGAACGGCTCACTCGTCTTGTTACCTGACGGAGTGTCAGTCGCCGCCCGTACAACGTCTCGTTGCTCATCACCCATACCTGGCGGTTTTTCACGGGCAGTTGCCGGGGGTGAATTGGCCATTGTGGCTCCAGGTGAAATCAGTACGGTAAGACCCAGAACAAATAGCAACACCAGATTCATCACTTGTCTTCCCATGTTCTCTGCTCCCTTTCTGAAATGTTTTGATTAAGACTGACCATGCAGATGTGAGGCAGTCGATATGCATGAACAACTCTCCTCTACCCAAATAGGTAAAGTTAGGCATAAAAAAACCACTCGAATTGCCGAGTGGTTCCCGTTTGTAGACAAAACAGGGCTTTTTTTACCTTGAACTGGCCATAATGCTAGTGAAGCGAAAGGAGGTCGGCAGAAAACGTGAGGGCAACAGCAATGGGAGCGTTCTTGTTTGGTGTCGGTATGATCGGAATGCTGGATGGCATTGTCTTTCATCAAATCCTGCAGTGGCACAGTGTAAACATGCATACGGATCGCGTGCACCAAATCATCAGCGACGGCGTTTTTCATTTATTCGTGACCTTGATCATCTTTGTCGCAGGCATCCTATTATGGAAAGGGAATCCCCAAGACTCGCCACGCACATTCTGGGGCAGCTTTTTACTGGGTGCCGGCACATTTAATTTGCTGGAGGGTATTGTGAATCACCACCTCTTGCAGCTTCACCACGTCAAGCCAGGGGCGCAACAATTCCTGTTCGATCTTTCATATGATGTAGTTGCCCTGCTGCTGCTTGTCACAGGCTGGATCGTGCGGCGCCGAACAACCTCTGTGTAACATCATTCACGATGGGCAAATCCGCCAAACATTACCATGCTAAACCTCAAACTCCCGGTAACAATAACAGTGGGTTACCTATGTTGTCAGGAGAACCCATTTAAATGTTACAACGCAAATCAATGCTGGGAGGACGGTTATGGGTATTTTAAGCGGAAATCCACAGAACGAGCCAATGCACTATGGGGAAGTCTTTGGTGTTTGGAGTTACCTTACTGTAACCAAAGGGATGTTGGTTGGTTATCAAACACTAATCAACCACACGGGAGACAAGGATTTGCGAACATTTCTTGAAGACCTGACGAAAAATATGAAGCAGGAGATCACGCAGATTGAAGAGCTGCTCAAGGTCAACGGAATCGGTCTGCCACCCTCTCCACCAGAACGGCCAACCGCTTCGTTGGAAAGCATCCCGGTGGGAGCACGGTTCAACGATCCGGAAATTGCCGCCAGCGTATCGTTGGACATAGCTGCCGGGTTGGTATCCTGCAGCCAAATTATCGGGCAGGCAATTCGTGAAGATATCGCGATGATGTTTGGTCAATTCCATACGACGAAAGCCGCATACGGCGCCCGCCTGCTGCGCATTAACAAGGAAAAGGGATGGTTGGTTCCTCCCCCTCTTCATCAGCAAACGCCCGAACTTGCCCATGTATAAAGAAGTTCAAGAAGGCTGCCCTACCTTGGGGTGGCCGATTGTTTTTTACTCCAGTCGCACAGACTCAGCGAGAAGCGCGTCTGCTACCGACAGTCCCCTTACTGCTCAGTTCTGCCGAGGACTTACAAAATGAATCTGATTGTTTACGAAATCTGGATAATGTATAGTGGGGGAAAAAAGGAGTGGTCTCTACAGGATTACCTTTGTTTATTGTCCCCTCAAAACCGTTGACGCAGTCAGACGTTGTTCCCTGCATCATGACAGTTTCAATCTTTTTCTTCTCCACTGCGCTACCCGTTTGAGTCGTTTTCACTTCTCCTGGTCGGAAGAATCCATCCGGAATGGGGCAGCGAGGGAATCAAGCCTTTTGAGTTTGTCATCGTGTCTACTGTTCATGGGTAAAGGAACTGCCACAGCCGCTACATATGAAACAGTACAGTCGTCGTGCCGAGTTCATGGAAATACCGGCGCAGCTGTCGGAACGGGTTGACGGGTTTGTGAACAAGACCGTAAAAGGCGGTGGAGGAGTTTTTGGAGAAGTATGGGGGATAAGTTTCATATGGGCACTTTCGCTATAAAAAAAGAAGGGTCTACCCAAAATTAAAAGAGATAGACCCTCACAACTTACAATGCATTTTTCGCAAACAAAAGCTCCCCTTTTGGGGAGCTTTTAATAGTTATTTGGAAATTTTTCCATCTGCCACAACGTTACCGTTGGTATCAGCAAGATCGGAACCTTTGAACTCTACTTCAATAGAAGAATTGATCGCAAAGGTGTCAGCATTAGCTGCGATAATTGTCAACGTATCACCATTTACGCTGAAAGCACCGTTTGGATCAAGTTGTACTTCTGCTCCGCCTACTCGAACTTTTACACCTTTTGTTGGAGTAGCAGCATCGAGCTCTTCAGAGAAAACAACTTGAATAGTCTTATCATCTACAATCTTAATTTCTTTAGCTACCGGCAGAACATTTTCAGTCAGCTCAACAGTAGTTTTGTTTTTGTCTTTTGCAAAGGTGTTTCCATCTACATCCTTCACATTTACAACTTCCAGCTCACGCTCACCAGAAACTTTCACATAGTTAGCCGGCAGGGTGATAATTACTTCATCACGTTTACCGTTAAAATCAATTGCTGTTGTAGACGGGAGAGTAACTCCATCAAGTTTGTAGTTTGCTGCTGTAAGAGCCGCAGCATCTACATCATCGGAGAAAGTCAGTGTAAATTGACCAGGAACGGTAGTTTCTGTTGCTGTAACAACTTCAAGTGTAGCACCTGCGTCACTACCGGATCCTACTGTTACGTTAAACGTCACTTCGCCTGCTTTGTTATTGGAGGCATCAATTACTTTATCGGCCGGAATGGTTACTTGGTACGTTCCAGCTTTAAGAACATTGTTTTCCAGAAGTTCAGGTTGTGTTACTTGAAGTTGCAGGTAATGATCTTCTCCTGCGTCAAGATTACCATTTTGGTTTACATCATAACCCACTGAAGTTGCGACAGCAACATCATTGAACAGAACTGGAACACCGTCTTTTCCGGTATATCTAACTTTTACTTTATCCAAAGTATCATAATCTACTACTTCATCAAACTTCAAGACAAAAGTATCTTTGTTAGCTTGGTTCAAGCTAGCATTCAGCAATTTCGGGGCAGTTTTGTCAGCGCTGATCGTAAACGTTTTGGAAACTTTGTCCCCGATGTTACCTGCCAGGTCTTTATAGCCAGAGATTTCAATGGTTGCGTTAAGGAAGGACTTGCCACCCAGCTCTGTTGTCAGGTCAAGCGTATAAGCCGTGTCATCTCCATCAACTGGTTGCAGTGTGGAAGCTGCTGGATTTCCATTCACTTTAATATCAACATTAGACAGATCAACCGGTTCGCTGAACTTAACGATTACTTTGACTCCTTCAGCAGTCAAAGTTGCAACCGGTTTTACAGTGTCTTCGGTAACTTTAACGACTGTTGTCGCTGGGTTAGGATTGATGTAGTTGCCAGCGGCATCTTTTGCACCCGTAATTGCAATCTCATACTGTGCAGCTGCATCCAAGCCAGCCAGTTTCACTTCTTTACTACCTTTTGTAAAAGTGACTTGCTGCTGATCCACAGCTTTACCGTTTACAGATACAGTTCCGACAGTATTCAACGGCTCACTGAACTTAACCGTAACATCATATTTTCCATTTGCAGGACGATATGTTGCTTCAACAATTGTAGGCTTAGTAGTGTCAGTTACAGTGATATTTTGCTCGAACTTCTCGATCTTTTTGCTGTAATCAGCTTCGGTACGAATTGCGGATGTTGTGCTGTTGTCAATGAAAACATTGTAGACGCCTTTGAAGAATTCATTATTAGCTACATCAGCTTTAACCGTCAGAACTTTACCATCTTTAGAAAGTTCCGCTGTCAGGTTAGCAACAGGCGCTGCCGTACCTACTGGAGTAATTAATACACCTTTCAAAGCATCATTATTGTTAACATCCACAACATCAGCTTTGACAACAGGAACTCCAAATTTAATTTGGATTTCTGCACCGTTAAGAGCACTTAACGTCACAAATCACGAAAACACGTGAAATCTTTGGTTTTAATGAAATCGGACAAACTTGGCTTTCAATAAAAAACAAGCAGGATTTTGAATGCAATTTTCAACAAACAACGACACTGTTTGACTAGGAGCTCGTTTGCTTGAGAAGTGATTCAATTCCGGACAATGTTTTTACAAAAATGCATGTACCTCGGCATTCACCGTATCGAATCCTTTGGCGAAAATCAGGAGGTTTTGGCTACTGCCATGAAACCTCCTTAATACATTCCGGACAGTCGTTTTTGGGGCTCCCAACTATTGTGGGCACCGGATAAGCTCTCATCTGGCCTGCGTCATATGGGGCGAGGAGCGACCGCAACAGTTCAGGGTCAAAACTCTCGCGGTCAAGCCAAAGGTCTTCATCCTCCTGCCTCAAGATCACCGGCATCCGGTCGTGGATGTCTGCGACGACCTCGTTAGGCCGGGTGGTAATGATCGTGCAGGTGTGAAGCTTCTGACCGTCGGGAGCTGTCCAGGTGTCAAACAGGCCGGCGAAGGCAAAGGGTTCTCCGTCCCGTATGGTGATTCGCACCGGCTGTTTCCCCCGGTCCATCTGCTTCCACTCGTAGAAGCCGTCGGCGGGGATCATGCAGCGCTTGCGTTCAAACAGCCTCCGAAAAGCCGGCTTCTCCTGCAGCGTTTCGGCGCGCGCGTTGATCATCTTGTATCCGATCTTCTCATCCTGCGCCCACGACGGAACCAAGCCCCAGCGTAATTGGCCGATTCTACGGCGCCCTCCATCAGCAAGTATGGCCGGGATCGTCTGACCGGGGGCGATGTTGTACCGTGGCTTCAGATCAAGCGGGATCTCCTGTAGTTGAAATCGGCTCATCAGTTTTTCCGGGTCTGTGACCAGCGTGAAACGGCCGCACATGGGCAATCCCCTCCTGTCACCATCATACCTCAACAGACAAAAAAATTATCCCCCGCCGTAGCGAGGGAAATGTCAAAGGCGCTGGAGCAAAGTCATTGCAGCATGGAAAACGCCAGTTCTCTGCTTTTATTCTTACTGCATGACACAGTCATAAGACAGGATATAGTCACCTTTCGCTGTAAGAAGGGAATTTCGTTAATTAAATGTAACTTGTACAGGTGTTGTTTTGTATTGCGCAGTAGAACCAATTCCTAACTGGCCACTCTGGTTCATTCCCCATGCCCATACGGTATTGTCAGATTTTACTCCTAAGGAGAAGTTTACACCAGCGGACAATGACTCAAATCCTGTTAACTCTTCAATCTGAATAGGGGTTCTGCTCGATGTTGTATTTCCGTTCCCAAATTGACCAACACCATTATTTCCCCAAGCCCAAACCGTCTCATCACTCTTCTTGGCGAAAGTGTGATTTCCTCCTGCTTCTATGTGAACCACATCTTCTAAACCCTCAATTTTAACAGGGGTGAAGATTGAGCCACTATCGACTCCAAAAATGTCAAGGCTTCTTCCCCAAACCCAAACCGTTCCGTCATTTTTTAAAGCCACTGAATATAAATAACCCGCAGAAATAGCTTTAACATCAACCAATCCTGGCACTTGTACGGGCGTTTTGGAAGCATCTACATCTTGTCCTACACCCAGTTGTCCGTAAGTATTGCGTCCCCATGTCCATACAGTCCCATCTTCTTTCAATGCAATAGTATGCTCTTTCCCAGAAGAAATAGACTGTACTCCGGTAAGAGAAGTTACTTGGACTGGATTATACGTATAAGTCGCAATATCTGGAACTCCAAGGGTACCTCCTTCATTAGAACCCCATGTCCAGACGCTTCCATCGGTTCTTAAAGCTACAGAGAAAGTTGCACCTGTATCGACAGCTTTTACATCCATGAGATTTGGTACTTGGGAAGGAGATAGCACTTTACTACTAACGTTTGGAGAGACACCGACTTGGCCATAAGAATTGTCGCCCCACGCCCAAACAGTCCCATCGTTTTTAATAGCTATATTATTCTGGGAGCCACCCGATTCAACCACTTTCACATTATCAAGAATTTTAACAGGAGTTATTTGTTTCTTTATTACACCAGTTCCATCTCCAAGTTGACCAGATGCACCGTTAGGTCCTGCGGCCCAAAGTGTCCCATCTGGTTTAATAAACAATGAGTTGATTCCGGCATCTACTTGATACTTCCCGTGAGGTTCTTCACATGCGTCAACAGTCTGAACTCCTACGGGAGAAAAGCTTGCCGTAAGAAGCACTGAAAGAGCAGCTGACAAAAAGAGACTTTTATTCTTTCTTTTCATATGTACCCTCCATACTATTGTTATATATTTATAAAATCGGATAAATATGTTTAATTTTTAACGTTTTTTTTGCTATCAGCTATTGGAAAGACAATCAATCGAGTCTTGCTGTATAACGTCTTATGTGATAAAAAAATCCCCCGCAGCTGCGAGGGAAGTATTGAAGGAGTCAGTTATTTGGTATCTATGCTGAAATTTGCTTTGTTAGGACGAATTCCACGAATACCGGTGTCGAAGCATCTCACTAACCAGGATCATTTTGTCACGCTCACGACGTCTTCTACCCGAATCCACACAGAATCCCAATCGCTGACCAGCCGGAACCGTCGATTGCTCGCGTCAATCTCCTTTACGACACCCCAGGCCGTCTCGTACACGCCCAGGCCGCTGCGAACTTCCCGGAACCACTTAACGTGGATCGCGTAGTCGTATTGCGTTGAGTCGTATATGCGAAAACAGTTTTCATCAAAGTCTATCTCGTCGACAACCGGACGCTCTACAAGGCCCCTTTCCGCGTTCATGCGTTGGATTTCCGCCTTGTGTTCTGGCAGTATCATCCGCATTGAGCCGAACAAGTCATCTATCTTCCGCCCCATCTTGATGTCTCCTTTCGTTCCCACGCTTCAAGCAACTTAATGTCGTCCGGGCGTGATCGATCCCATTCGATGTACTCTTCCCGGGCCAATGTGGCCAGCACCTCCATCACGCCGCTGCTACTGCGCCCGGTTTTCACGCACAGCTCATCCACAGTCGGCGTGCGCCGGCGCCCAACGGAAAAGTTGGCGATGATGCGCAGAACTTTCCGTTCAATATCCTGCAGCATAGCGATTCACCACTGGGGCAACGGCAAGGATGTTGTCAACGGAGAATACGCGAAACGCCCGACGCGCAAAGCAATAGGCTTTCACCCGGCCGCTGCTGATTTCATGTATCCGGACCGTTCTCTTCGACGTTCGGCCGCTGCGATCCAAATAGATGATCTCGACAAGATGACCGCTGTTCATATAGCGCTGTAAGTCCCCGAGCATAGTTGTTCCCCTCGCACACAAGAACATTTGTTTGTATTTTACACGAACGTTTGTTCTGTTTTCAAGACAATTTTCACCTAGATCTGTTCGCTTTCCATCAATTGGTGTAGAATTATGTAAATAAAAGTCAGAAAAATTTGCGAGGTGCCCTGGATGAATGCATTAAATTTCATACCTGTGATTCCAAAAGAAAAACAATACTGGCTTGTTAGGACTCAGGGAGGTAGATACTATCGCGATTTTAAAACAGGTGGATTCATTGCAATCAACTGGGATTCTATTACCTTTGATGACATAGAAGCACTGAATTTTTCTGAATTAACTCAAAAAGTTAAACAAGCGTATCCGGAAAAAAAGAAACCCGGTCGTACAGCAAATCAGTTACGGATATTTCACCAAGTGATTAAGCCTGGAGATATTGTGATTATCACGAGTTATGCTTCGAGTGAATTTTCAATTGGTGAAATCATGGATGAACCCCCTTATATACAAGTAGTTACAGAAGCGGAATTAGAAGCGAATCCACGATTGTGTCCATATCAAAAAAGAAGACGAGTTAAATGGTTGAAAACTTTACATAAGTGGGACGTAGATAAGGAATTATTTAAGTTGATTCAGCATGCCCAACATACAATCTCTGAAGCGAACAATTACGCTGATTCAATCGAAAGTCATATCCACAATTTTTATATCAGGGGGAATGAGGCACATTTAGTCTTAGAAGTGAAAAAAGAAGATAGTATTCCATTCACCGATTTTTACCGTATGGGGAATGAGATTATTCAACTAGTGGAAGAATTCTCAAAAGAAACTAAGAAATTCAATATCAATCTTAATGAGATTGAAATTAAGGTCAATGTATCATCGCCCGGTAAAATAACATTTAAAGGAACTGTACTCACTTTAGGCATTTTAGGTTTCCTTATTGTGGGTACATTAGGTGGGGGTGTTAAAATACCGATGCCCTCGTTTACTGGTCTTGAGCCGATCGAAATTCAACTGAATGGTGCGCTCCATGAAATATCCGAATTCCTAGATAGGAAACAAGCTCGTGAACATAGAGACTTATTATTAAAAACCTACATGGAACATTTAGAAGTTAAAGCTCCTGCGGAATTGGTCGATCTTTTGAAGGCTGTCGAGGCAACAAATGAGCAAAATGACGCTTCTGAAAAATGATCATTTGGTATATACTATGCTTAATCGCAAAAGCAGAAAGGATGTTAACCCATGGATGTGTTTTTGAATACAGTGTCCGTGATTGGTACCTTCTTCTGCGTTTTTGGACTGCTGTTCTTTGTTCAACGATATACAATTGGCTTCTTGCCTTTCTTCAAGAAGCAACTCAAAAATCAGCTCTCTATTGGAGATGTTTTCTTCTCCATTACTTCTATCATGTTTATTGTATTTTTCGTCGATTTTTATACTCCTTATTAAAAAAAGCCCTCTGGCGGTTCGTCGCCAGAGGGCTGCTGTTTTTACTCTGCTTTCGGTTTACGGTTGTTCAAGAAGGCCGCTACCACGGTGGCCACGGCAGCAGCGCCGTTCGCAATCGCGTTGATCTGCTCGTCCGTGATGATCGAGTAACCGAACGCCTCCAGCGCCAGTTTGGCGGCGCCCAGCAGGCCAGTGATCAGTACTACAGTGTTTCCCTCTTTCTTCATGTCACGCACATCCTTTCTTCAGTTTCACGGTTTTCGTTTCCCTGCACCACTCGACCGCCAAGCCAAGGACTGCAGCCATCTCTCGGGCCGGCGCGTAGGACGTGCCGTTCTCGATGATTTCCGTCACGTCTTTTCCGTTCACGCGGACCTGCTTAGTAGTTGCACACCATTCCACCTTGCCGCCGGAAGCATCGGCCACAGCTCGGATCGGCAACCAGGATACTCCGTCTCGGAGGTAACCCTGGACCGGCAGGCGGCAGCCATTGATCTCTACGGAAACCTTATCCACAGGTTTTTGTGCTGGTTGTGGATTTTCTGTGACTAAATTTTTTTGAACATCTTCCTTGAACTTCGCCCAGGCTTGCGCCGCTGTCAGTCCGGTGTACTTCCGTGCGAAGTCATCCGACACAAAATAGGCCGGGCAGTTCTTTCCGGTGATGTCGAAGTGGCGCCACAGCCTGTCCACTCCCCATCCATACCGCTTCAGGATGTCGGCGGCCAACTCCACCGTGCGGCGGTACGTTTCCTGGAAGTTGCCGTCCGCGTTGACGCACATCTCAATCCCAATCGTGCAGTTGTTCGGATAGCTGCTCAACTTGGCTACCGCCTCCCGTTTGTACTGCTTGGCGCCGACGTGGTAGGCCATTTCGTTTTCGGGCAGGCAGCGTACGATTTGCTTGTCGTCCACGATGTAGTGCGCGCTTGCCTCAGTTGTAGGCTTGTTGAAGTAGTTGCGGTTGGCCACAGCGTTCGCGCCTTTGCCCTCGTTGGCCGTCCAGTGGATGACAAGGCCCCGGGGGGTAATCTTGGTCCCGGGGCGCGCGTTTTTGTTTGTCAGAAGCATGTCGGTAATCTGCATGGCGTTACCTCCTCAGTTGGTCTTCCATACGGTCAAGCCGCTCGATGACCAGATCGTATTTCTCCGAGAACTTCTCCAGGATGTCCTGCAGGCGTTGTTCCCGCTCACGTGCTTCTTTCTTTGTGGTAAACAAGAGCCAAACGAAAAGGCCAGCGAACGGACCTTGCTGAATCAACGTGTTCCAAAGTGTTTCTTCCATGTGCTCCCCCACTTGTCTCTTTCTAACCCCGATCGGTTCGGGGCGGGCTCTCAGTCTTGATGCAAAATGGGGAGCCGCGGCCCCCATGAAAAAACGCCCTTCCCGCTGTGGAAAAGACGTCATTTTACTCTGTTGTTTGTTGTGGATTGGTGATGATTTCCGTTTTTTCGTTTTCAGTGATGTAGCCTTTTTGCACAGCCGTGGTGAGCTGATCCTCACCCCATGCGCCAGATTGCCAGCGCATTAAACAATAGGAATAAAGTTTGCTTGCCATCGATTATTCCTCCTTTCTCATCCTAACAGAAGGGCATCGACTGCCTCTTGGGTGATTCGAAGTTGTTCTTCCAGTTGTGCGATCTTTTCCTCTGGCGTGAGCGGACGGTCCAAATATTCATACCACAATTCTTTGGTCCGCGGATTAACGTATAGGACACCAGACTTTCCCACTTGTGGTTGTTCTTCCGGGATGGAATTAACCAGCATCGAATTGTCATCTGTTAGGCCGTCGTGCTGGTATTCAATAACTGTAACAATCGCTTTGTCTTCGCTGATTTTTGAAAATCTAATCTTCAACATGATTTATCACCTCTTCAAAATTTGTTTTGCTAATTTGTAAACTCCGTATTCTCCGGAGAAAAAGCAAGCTACCATTCCTGCCCCTATTTTCGCCGCCCTTCCTTGCCAATCCGAGCCAGTACCCACTTTCGGAGAGGTTTTCAGGAAGAGAACTTCGCTGGTAACAAGGTCCACAATAGCAAAGCCTTCATTTGTCGCGAAGGGGAACGGTAAGCAAACAACATCAGGAGCGATCTCGATAGGTTGGCACGGTTGTCCAATGCCTGTGACCGTAATTGTTTTTATCTCCGTTCCTGCGATCGGGTCAATTACTTTCACTTGCCCGCCCAAACATGCAACCGCATAACTTTGTGTGAAACAACATGTCCAGTTAAATCCGCTTGCCGATATACTTTTTGCAAACGAACCCGTAAGATTCTTAATCACGACAACGTTATTCGATGTCTGCGGGAAAATTACACGGTCTTTGGTAATGTCAATGTCACAACCATACATCGTATTTCCTACCGAGTTATTAAGACTATGTGAACGAACGATATTTAGGTTTAAATCGGCAACATCAATATGTCCCGTCCATACACAAAAATAGATTTCGTTACCAATAAGTTGGACGTGATATGCACCTATAGATGAACCGGTTGTTGTGCTTCTTACCCTTTTTATCGCCGCCCCTGTTTGAGCGTTCACCTCTGCCACTACCGCATAATAACTTTCACCGGATTTTCCGTATATATACAAACGCCCGTCCTCGGTTACGATCAGATCGTCATACGTCGCAATTTCAAAATTTGGATCAGACGAAAGAGGGAGATTGATTGTCCTTTTTAGCACCCCAGTTGTAGCATCGTGTACGAATACTTGTTTTGTTTTTCGAGAAAGAGCATAGATTTCATTAGCTGATTGTCGATACCGCAATGCATGGACGTTATTTATATTGTGTGTCGTCGCTTTACTCCAGATAGTTTTTTTAACGTCCACAAACTCGTAAATTTGGACGGGTAAATCTTGTCCAACACGAAGGCCTCCACCTTTCCCGTGGGCAGCTAACACTTGTATTACGTCCATCCTCTCACCTCCTACGCAATATTTGTAATGTCTCCGTCCGTGTCGTATGTCATCGTCCACACCTTCGTCTCGACCGGCGTTGTTCCATCCGCTGCGTAATACGTCCAGGTGTCCGTCTGATAGTTTCCGTTCGCGTCTGGGTTGCTCAAGACCGAGCGCATGAACAGTGTGTCGTCCTGACGGCGGTATTCCACGGTCGTAAAGATGCCATTAGCGTCCTTCCCGCTCTTGGTCACCTTGTAGTTGGCCAACTTGTCGGCCACGATCCGCCCGAATCCGTCCCGCGTCGGGATCTGGTTTGGGCCGGCGCCGACGGTTTTACCTCCCACGCTGGCCGCGTCGCCAGTGATGCTCACATTTGCTTTACCATCCGCCCCCAGGCGCAGCACCTTGTTGGCACCGCTTGTCGCTACCTCTGAATGCTGGACGAAGTCGGAGGCGTGTTTACCGTCCACGGTGTCGGCATCACCGGTAATGGAGAACTCACCTTTCCCCGTGCTGTTCAGCCGAGGAATCTTGTTTGCTCCATTCGGAGCTACCTCGGTCTGCTTGACAAACGTGGAACTGTCAACGACTGCGCGCCGGTCATTGGATGTGATTACGCTGCTGGCATCCGTAGCAAAATACCAAAGAAGGCATTTCGCTTGCGCGGTTGCTTGGTTCGTAGTGATTTTGACCACACCGTCGGAATCAAGGTAAATGTATTGGCCCTGTGTCGGGTTCAGCGCGATGCTGCCGGCCGAGACATCGAAGCGCACGCCGTTCACGTAGGCTGACCCCGACGTCCAACTTGCGATCAATCCATTTGCTATGAAGGTCAGTCCCGAAATGACAGAGCTGCCGATAACGCTCTGGGCGAGGCTTTCAACCAACTGGTGCGCCTTCTCAACGCCGCTTTCCAGGTTGTTGAGGCGGTTCGCCGTTACCTTTGTCCCCTGCTGGACAACTTCGCCAGTGCTCGGGTCGATGATATGGTCGACCCATGTATTCTTTTGATAGCTCATGATGTGCTCACCTCCACTTTTACTTCAAATTCAAAAGCGATCAGCAAGCCGCTGTCGCCTTTTGTGATGCTTAGGGGTTTCGTCGCCAGGGCGTTTCCGGTGCTATCGACCAAAGACGCTGCCTGAATTTGTCCCTGGGCTTGCACGTCGTCCAAATAGATGTATTTGGTGACCTTCATCCCGTTGATGCTTGTCTTGAAAATGGGGTAGGTTTTTACCTGCCCGTCGACGTTTACCAAAGCATTTGCCACATGGCCGTTCAAATCATCCCGAAGCAATTCAAGCAGCCGGTTTTGAACGATTGCCAATGTTCTCACCTCCTATTCCGGAACAGAGTAGAACGTATTGGTCAGCGGGTAGTCCACCGTGTGGGTGCGTGCAGATTCGGCTACAGCCACAGCTTCACGGAAGATACGGCCTTCCAAGTCGTCCTCAGTGTAGAACATACCGCAGATGGGATATTCAACCTCGAAAGAGCGAGCGGAAGCCGAGACGATTATCGACTCCGGTTTCGTTCTGGCCAAAACCGAAAAGCTCAAATGCTTGGGCCGCATTTCGTATACCGTCTCAACTAGCCTTTCATAATCAAGGAGGTCGTCAATTTCAACTACCACCTCGAAACGCTTCTCACGCCCGTACTCCACCACAGTTGCACGCTTGGTCCGAGTAAATTCTCCTGCGATTTTCTCCATTTCCTCGGGCGTGATCAGCGGAGGAATGTTATGCCGCGCTAGAACCCGCGCTCGCCGGGCTTCAATTGGTGTTCCTTCCGGGAGCGGCGGAAGTTTCAACTGCTTTTCCCACTCAGACAGTCCCCATGTTGCGAGGATCGGATTGCCCTGTTTAAACACGTCCAGAGCAAAGTCAACAAGCAGGTCGGTTTCGCCTTCGACGGCGCCAAATATGCCATTGGCGATCTTAGACTTTTTGTAATAGGGAGGGACCAAGTTAATAAGCCGTTGACTCATGCCATCACCTCAAGGGTAACTGTACCGAGTACCGGCACTTCATCAGGGCCAAACGTGGCATTTGCCGCTTCCCCGTTGATCGTCAATCCGCTGTAATCCTCCACGCCCTTAATACCGTGCAGCAGCGCGCCTGCTTTGGTCCAAACGATTGGCCGTGTTGTTTCCTCTGCATCGGTGGATTCCAAAAGGTCCGATAGGTATTCGGCCAGCGCCGCCTTATACGCCTCGGTGACGTCGACGATCACGAAATTCTTTGCCAGTTTGACCATTGAGTAAAAGTCGAATGTTTTCGGCATGGCGGCGACCACGAAGATGCCATCGTCACCGGGCCCAAGCGGTCGCTGGGAAAGGATATGTGCCCGGGCCGCTGCCACAATCGTGGGATCTGGAGGCAATCCATTCTGTCCGAGCAACACAACCCGAACGGTGTTGGGGCCGTCCAAATTCTCGAAGACCCTTGCAGCAGTAACACCCGGAACCTCCAAGGCCCACTCTACATAGTGAGCAGCATTCCCTGATGTAGCCCGTCTCCGTACCTTTTGCCAATACCGGTTTCGAAGGTCTTCATCCGATTCATCGTCAGCTCCGCCTTCTAAATCCGCCAGCAATTCGACCGATTGCAACCCGTTGATCGTTTGTACCGGCAGCAACTTGGTTCCTGCTTTCAGGTTTCCTTTCTGGCCTGCTTCTTCGGCTTGTAACGACCCGAATCCAACACCCGAACCGTCCAGCCTTACGTCTTCGGGGATAACAAAAAACAGAGGGGCAATTCCCTCTGTCATAAACCGGGTGCCGGCAGGAATCATGTCGCCTGGAATCCCTGTCAGCTTCATTTGCGGGGTCGGCAGCTTCGCCTTTGTTGCCAGTTTCCTCGTGATGCCTTGCGTGCTTACGGCGAGGTCAAGATTTTCCCCCTCCGCATATTCAACCCACAGGGCGTAATACAGCGCCAAGATGAATCGATACGCTTCCGCAAGCTCCATGGATGTAGGCTTGAGAAAATCATAGGGGATGCTGCCCTCGTCAACATTCATAGGGCCAGCGATCGTGAGATACCTGCTGACAAGCCTTTTATAAATCTCTTCTTCCGTGGGAATTTGAATCATTCGACGATCACCTCCTGCGGGATGGCGTCCTCGTCTGTGATCAAGAGAAAGCTGATTTTCAACGCGGCGCCGATCCATTCAAACGTAAAATTCCCGCAGCGATCAACGCCGGGCAGGAATTCAACAGCTTCCCGGACAAGGCGCTTTGCCTCGGCTTGCTTCCACTCGCGGGTACCGTCCCCTCTGATAAGCTCCTTCAGTTCATTTCCATACACGGACGTGTAAATGGGGAAGGTGTATCGATCAGTGCTCAGTGCTTTTTGGCTGTTTTGTTGGACAGCTTCTACTCCATCCAAGATCACCGGTTTTCCGTTGGGCTGATGAATGAACTCCCCCTGTTCAAAGTCAAAGGCGTATGTCCGCAGAGACGTAACCGTTTGATCAGTCTCGGCTTCCTGAACCTGTGTTGTTTGTTCAAATACCGCGGGGAAAATACTCATGGCCTTCTCACCCTATCCATGATAATGTATAGCGATCCGACTGACGCAACAAGCACGCGGTCGCCCTGCTTCAGGACGTCTTCAAAGCGCAATTGGACATTTTCATAGGTGAAGGACGAAATCTGGTTGTGAGGGTCCTGCATTTCGTCATTGACATCGAAGTACAGCCCGTCACCACTCACCAAATCCTTGGCTGTTTTGTCACCCAGGTCTCTTTCCTTCCCCTCTGTATGTTCGATGGTTACAACCCTCTCGTGCCGTGTCATCCCCTCACAAATCATGAGAAAATCCTTCCCGAACGGTGTTGTCAAACCATCGATCAAGATCGACAGATCAGGCGGCGGCGTAATTACAGTGGCCAGTTCCAACCGTACCTCCTTTTGCTGCCCTTCCATTCCTTTCTTCTGCGAGCCCCCCAACACAAAAGCCAACTTTTGAAAACCGTTCATGCGCCGCTCACCTCCATCTGCAGCTGTAATTTCATCTCATGGTAGCCTGGCCGAATGGTGTGGCTGTCCCCCCAAACGGTATAAACGCCCTTGAGTCCCGTGATTTCCTCAAAGACCTCTATCTTGGTCCCGGCAATTACATCATCGATTCCCAGGGAGTTGACCGATGCCTCGTCCTTTACCTTGCTAAGGTTTTGCAATTCCTGCTTCCCAAGCGCTACAGCACTGCCTTTCTGTTGGTCCTGAACTTCCACCACCTTCACCATCCGACCGTATCGTTTGGCTTTGGCCTGGTCCGTCTCTTCATAGAGGATGGCGCTTGACTCGTTATCGCTGCCGATCACCCTCACGACTGTCCGCATCTCGGCAATCGATCGTTTCCGACTGGCCTCCAGAAGATTGCTGCCCTGCTGAATTTTCCACTGCTTCGTTTGGCCGCGCTGCGTACCAACAAACACTTTGCCTTCCTCAATCCAGCACCAGTAACGGATGCCGCTCGACCGATAGACCTGGTTTAAGATGTCCACCACCGCATCCCAGACACTCTTCCCGCGGATGACTTGCTTTTCAACAGGAGGCATGCGTCCGATCCCGCCAATTGGAATGCCGTGCTGCTGAAAAATTCGTGTCAGGAGCCTGTCTGCCGCTTCTCCAGTCGAAACTACTAGCACATCATTATTCAGCAGGTAGTACCCGAAATCGTAGGCAACCGGGTTGATATCTCCCTTGGAGGACTTGCCCAGATCCACGATCATTCCCGTAAACAGTGACCGGGGAGAGCCACTGATATAGGAGATCAACTCCATCAGGTCGCCTTCTTCCACATTGACATCCGGCCAGAACCTGTCCCGCCCTTTGTTTGTCTTCACAGCGAGCGTTCGTTTCGCCTCTTGCCGGCTGCCTGACCACGTCGCTTCAGAAAAAGGGAGACGGAACGCCTGTTTTCCGGGCTTCTGGATGCGAATTTCATAGTGATACCTGGGCTGCATGGTGGACACCTCACTTTCTACCAGGCTCATTTGAGCTTGGGTTTTCCCCGGGAGAGATACTTATCAACCAAGCTTTCCTTGCTGTCGCTGTCTTTTTTCTTAGTGGATGAAACTTTCGCCATTCGTGTATCTGGCCGTGTTCCTTTGCCTGTTGTTTGGAACTGAATATTGACGTTGGTGCTTTCTAAGGTCACGAAGCGATACTCTTTTAACGCCAAGCTGAATTCCACATCGAAGCCGTCCCATTCATATGAGAAGTCACGAATAGTGACCGGCGAGTTAATGGAACTGCCGGTGACTTTGAACCGGATTGGGTACCCTGTGTTTTTCCACCGCTTGATCGTTGCCACGAATTCTTCAGGTGAGGGAAAGCCGTCATAATCGCATATCCCCGGGTCAAACCGTTCCGGCCAGACGGTGGAGAATGAGTATTCGTCCAACTCCGGATCGCCGATGATGGTTGCCTCTCCGATCGCCACCAGATCGATGTCCGTGTATTGGTGCCCTATTTTGACCGATACCTTTGGCGGCAGAACGGGCAGTCGCAGCTTTTCAGCGTTATTGTTCCAGGTCAGCCAAAACTCAAGGTGTTTGGATTTCATCTCACCCGCCCCCCAATGAAAAAAGCACACCCATGATGGATGTGCCCGTGTTATAATCTTCCATGTACAATAGAATCGGCTCCTCAAGGGTGGTCGGCTCATCTCCCATGTCGGAAACGAAGGGAGGTGGGAACGTGGCAATTACTCACGAAACGCTTACGCTTATGCTCCAGTTTGGCGGCTTTATCGTCGGACTGCTGAGCCTCGTCGTAACAATCGTAGTTGCCCTGACCAAAAGGAATGACCGCCCTTGAGATTGGCGTCCAAGGCGGTCATTCTTGACTGACTGATATTGCGCTGAGCCGCCCCCTTGTGGGGACGTCTATTGTACAGGCCGTCGGTGTTGCAGCACCGGCGGTCTTTATTAGTATATTCAATATTCGATATGCGATAACGCATACTCTTCTTACATCCAATATTACCACAACTGATAATAAATAAAAATATATAATATCGCCTGAAAGACGCTCTTGATGCGGAGAGCGTCTTTTCGTCTTACTTGAACTATATCGTGGTGACGAATGCTACATGGACACGCCGCTGGATTGATACCCGGCAACATTATTTTAGCATCAGCACAGAAAGTCTTCACCTCTTTATTCAAGAACAGTCGTTCCAGTCCCAGCTAATACGTGGAGTACCTTTTCGGCAATAGTATCGGCCAACTGCTCGGCCAAACTTTCCATATCCTCTTTGCCATTTACACTGTTGGTCTGCAAGGTGACCTGAATGGTTGGTCGGAAATCTACGAACGTTGAATTTGAACCAGAACCGCCAACAGCAGCTTGAGCGATTCCGGAATTGGCAAGGGATGGCGTATAGCTTGGCACTTGGCTGAATGCACTGTCCATAGCCGTAACCAGGGAATCCCCTGCAGCCTCCACCCCGATGGCCATTGTCTCAGGGATTGCCATACCGCTGTCGGTTAACCGGGAGAATGGCCCCAGATCCGCGTCTGAGTGAGGCAGGAATTGATCGGCCCATTCAAACACGCTGGAGAGTGCGTCTGCAATCTTGTCTTTGACTGACAAGATGCCGTCTACAATCGTGGTGATGATTTTCTGCCCGCTCTCGAATAAGCCGCTGATCCATCCGCCAAACCAGCCATCGATGGTCGTAAAAGCGTTTTGGAAAGTGGCTTTTATCGTTTCCCACGCCCCGGACCAATCCCCGGTGATGAATTGAGTGAACGCAGTAAAGAGTCCCTTCCACAGTTCAATCACCATGGTAAAATAGGCTGTCAGTCCATCCCATACTGACTGCGCTACCCCTTTGACCCACTCCCAGGCGGCAACCAGATACGAGCTGACCATATCCCAGTTTTCGTACAGCCACCATGCCGCGGCAATCAAGGCGACAATCCCTGCAATGACAAGTAGAATAGGCCATAACGCACTGAGAGAAGCAAGACCAAATCCACTTATGGCAGCGCTCATCGCAGAGAAACCGACCGTTACCGGCGTCCATATCCCTGCCAAAAACACCAGGGGCGTAATCAAAAGAGCGAGAGCTGCAAACAACATCAGAAAGGAGACAGCAACTTTTGTGATAAACGGATGCTCTTTGGCAAACTCCCCGATTCCTTTGGCAATGTCCGCGATGAAGCCAACGATCGGTTTGGCTACGTCCAGAACAGCATCCCCAACCGGTTCAAACGCAAGCTGCATCTCGTTGGTCATGGCCTGCCATTCATTGGACACCTTCCCCACAATCTCTTCCGTCTTCCCGGCAAAATCCTCAAGGGGTTTAGCGTTCAGCATGGCCATGACCGCGTCCCGGCCGAGATCTTCGTACTGGGTGCCGAACACCTTGGATAACACATCGTCCTGTACCTTCTGATCCTTGATGGAAGCTATTCCGGTCGTAATCGCGATGATCGCTTTCTCGGCTTCTTTGCCGCCGGCCTTAATCTGGTCAAGCATCTTGAACAGTTTCTCTTCCCCGAAGATATCTTCAAGCGCACCAAGAGCATTTTCATCGAGAGCCTTGTTCAGCCGAATACCAAAAGACTCTTTAAATGCGTCGCCCAGCTTGTCAAAGTTGAACGCGCCCGCCTCGGTACCGGCCACAAACATGCCCATCATTTTCTCGGCGCTGATCCCGGCCTCTTTGAACTGCGGAGAGTATTCCCAGATCGTATCAAGCAGGTCGTCCGCTTTATCTCCGACTCGCTGATAGGCAGCCGTGATCATGTCGAGACCTTTTACAGGACCGGTCCCCCACTGGGTTTGCATCATGTCCAGCGCTTTTGCAATACTGTCCTGATCGAGGTCGCCGAGCGAAATCTTTTCCAAAGCGATTGCACCTTCTGCAACCTTGCGAATCTCATCGTCGGTCCCTTCTAACAGATGCTTAAACCGCCCGAATGATTCCGATGCCTCTTGCGGCGCCTCTACCAAACCGGACGTAAACAGTTGTTTCACTGAGTCTGACATGGATACCATTTCGGCATCCGTTGCCCCCACGCGCGCCTGCAGCATATCGAGGGAATGATCCATTTCGTACGCCGATACTGCCGCGGCTGACAAGCCGGCTGTCACCACCGCTCCACCGGCAGCAGTCAGGCCAGCGATTTCCTCCATGTGCCCAGCGGCTTTGTCAACGTACTCCAGCGATTCTGCCGCCTCGTCACCAGCTTTTGCGGCAGCACGCAGCGCCTTTTCCAACCGGCCAACATGTTGCGCGTCGACCGCTTCAGCTTTGTCATCAACCTCGGCAATCTGGCGGGCAAGCTTCGTTGCCTGGCGATAAGCATCGTCCATCGCATGGTCCAGTTGGGTAATGGAAGCATGATCGATGCCGTCCAACGCATCCTCAACTTCGGTGGCCGCGTCCTCTATGTCATCGAAGATGTCCAGCACGTCGCCAAGGTGTTTCAGAAGGGAGGAGATCTGCTTGGTCATCTTCTCTTGGAACGCCAGCGTTGTGGTCAAAGCCATTCCCTATCTCCTCCTCCCTCTTACACGTCGGCCTTTGAGCCGTTCCATTTTCTTTTCCTGCTCAGCCTTGCGTTGGATTTCCATAGCCGTAGAGATCAGGACAAATTGTTTCTCACGCTCAGGCAGGCATAAAATTTCCGAGGGAAGCCGGTTTTTTTCTTGCCAGATGTAAGAATAGAGAGCCAACTCCGGGCTCTCTTTTATGAGTTTTTTACCTCTTCCTCGGCTTCCTCATCGTCCGCAAAATCACTGATGGCTGCAATCGCTTCATACAACGAATCGATTTCATTTGGTCGGAAGATGCAAGGTACGACATCAACGGCAGCAATCTTCCCGAACTTTGCGAGGACCTGCGGCGAATCGATCCGGAAATTTGTCCGATCGGTATCGATACCCGCAATGATGATCTCCGATTTAAACCGGAGGTCATCGAATTCTACTTTCCGTTCCGCTTTGCTCTTCTTGCCGGTGACAGAAATCCTCAGTGCAGCCTTCCGAGCCTTGTAGTACACATCCCCAGGGACGGAGCGAATCGGAAGCTTCACGCCGTTTCGCTTCCACTCCCATTCGCTCTTCTCATCCGCTTGGGTGTTCATGCCGAGAAACTCTTCCATCGTGAGAAATTCGCTCATACCTGTTACCTCCTATGGGGTCAACCCCTGTTTTAAATGAATTCGTAATCATCGACTGTTCCTTCAAGTGAAGTATCCTCGTCAATCGCGCCATGTTCCCATTTCGCAAGTGCCAGCGAATCCGGCGAAAAGCCTTTTACGGCTACCCGGTATCTTCCCGCCACAGGATCGTCCAACTCCCCGATAAAGTTCACCTTCTTTTCGGGGTTGTTGGCAAGCTCCTGGATCAGTTTTTGGACATTTGCTGTCCGTTCAAATGTGGCGGTCATACTTACGGAGGAAGACACAACACGGTGGCCTTTCCGCAGCTTGCCCGCACGCTTGCTTTCCACTTTGTCAAACTCCTCGGTCAACTCAAAACCGATGCACTCCGTCAATTCGTTACCGTTCTGATCGTAAAAATGACCGTGGGTACCCGAATAGGTTTGAGCATCCTTGTTCATTTGGCGTCACCTCACTTTGCCTTGTTGTAGGTGTAGATTTTTTCAAGCGCGTCCTGGTGACGGAATCCCGCAATGAAGTGCCCCGCGTTGCGCGCCGGGGTGTAGATCGGGTCCGGCCCGTGATACTCGGGGTCTTCGATGTATTCATAGTCGGCCGCAATGACTTCGATCGCTGCCAGCGGTTTAAACACCGTTTCTTTCATCATCTGGCAGAAGGCCGCTCTGCGCGCCGGACTGTTGCTGTTCGGTTGCTGTCTCACCCATTCTTTTGCTGCTTCTTCCTCGGCATGCAGGATGGTGAACATGGTGTCCGCCACTCGAATCTTCCCAAACTCTTTTGACTGGTCCGGCCCCGGTGTGGTCAGCGTGTTTACAGGCTCCTGGATGATGACTTTCCCGTTGTCCATGTTCAGCATGAGGACACCAGCTTGAACGAGTTCGATCAGGTCGGTATCCTGATCCCACTCTACAGTCAGGGCATCAAATGGCGTGATGTACAGCGCCATCGTGTAGTTGAGAGGCATCGCTGCCATCAGGGCCGCAATATACACAGCCAGCTTTGCGCTCGGGTATGTCTTCCCTTTCCACTTGAAGCCGCTGCCGCAGTTTACGACCGCCATGTTGTTGGCGTCCTTGCTGGACTGGATCATTGCAGCCTTGTTCTGGTCCCGCGTCGAATCCCCGCCGTAGACAAATCGGATATAGTTGCCGAGAGCCACCTGTTGATTTGTCCAATCCTGGGCAGCAGCGTTCAGAGCGGCGTCCGCAATCCCCAGGGTGAACACACCAAATTTCCCTTTTTGAGTGGCGAGTGCATTTTGGTACGCGGTATATTTGGTCGCCTCCACGCTTTTGCCACTGTCGCCGCCTGTCAGATTTGTGCCCGCGGTTGGGTCCGGCAGCGTGTCAGTCAGTTTGGTAAGGACGACATACTCGCTGTTGGCAAAGGCAGTTACCAGCTCGTCGTTGGTGCCACCCGTTTGGCTCTCGACCAATTCGGCGTCCTTGTAAATCAGTACATCGACTTTTGTTCCGTCGAGAAGGTTGGGTTGGACGACGACCTTGAGGTGGTTACCAAGCTCACCTTTATACTTCGCTTCGACTTTGAGTACGTCGATTGCGCCGCTTTTCAAGATCGCATTTGCAGCCGCTGCGCTGTTCCCGGCGACACGATACAGCAGCACTTCGGTGGGTTGTGGATCGGCTGCCCATATCAGATCGAAGTCCTCCACCTTCCCGAATTTCTTCTCGGCAGATGTCTTATTGCGTACCGTCACAAACTCGCCGATTGGCCCCCAATCAGCAACAATCGGCAGGGCCAGTTTCCCTCGTAATCCTGGTGTGGTCTGTTCCTCGATAAACGATTTCAAAAAGGAGTAAGCACCGGACAGGACTTTCTCCTCTCCAGGTTGATACTTGCCGGCCATCTATTTCACCGTCCTTTCCTTGAACTTTTTCACGAATGTCTCCGCCTCTGCGACCGTCATCTCGGTGGGAGCATCAAAAAAGGCGGCAATCGCTTCCGTTCGGTTCAAGCCGAACTTTTGCTGTGCCACCTTCATGATCTGGTCCTTCGCGTACTTTACTTCTTGCTGACCGACATCGTTGTCAGTTCCTTGTTTACGGGCCACTTCGTCCCCCTCCTTTCTTCAATGTCGGGTCAAACCGTGTATGAATGACCTCCAACGGGTCGTACACCACCGGCGTGTAAGGCAGGTCAACCAGATACTTCAACTCTATGGACTGGTCAAAGCCGTCCGGCTTGCTAAACGATAAGCGGCACTCCCGCATGTACCCAACTTGCACGCGGTCCGTGTTGTATAGCGGCAGCGCCCAACGCTTATCAGCAAGGTCTTGCCGTACCAGGGAGACCATCTGTTTTAGCTGCTCCGCGTTTTCGGCCAACAGGGTAAGGCTCATCGTCCCTTTTTCCCGGTAGACGTCCGGCCGCCGAGGTTCCGGGATGCGGAAAGGCTCCTCTACGAACCACATGGGGCGGGTAAAATCCTTGGGAACACGGAGGCTTTCCGTCTGGATGCCGGTCAACGCGTAAAGCCAGTGGCGTACGGAGAGAACATCATCGCCCATCCGGGAACAACCTCCTCGCCAGCTCGTCCAGTTCTTCTTTCACCAGTTCGTCCATGATCGACTCTACCTCTGCTTCCGATCGTGCCAGATAGTGGACTCCAGGGATCCGTCGGCCTTTCAAAACCATGCCGGTGGGATGCCCCGGGGCATAAACAAATTTTTCATCGTCCCAGTAACCAGGTACGAACTGCCCTTTTCGTTGGGTAAACCCTTCTTCCACGTACCGGGCGTACTCCAAGGCAGTGCCGACGGTGATTTCTGCTTTCGTTCCCTGCAAGACTAGGTCGAAAATGTTATCTCTGTTGCCGATCATGAGCGACTGTCGCAGTACACCATCCCGGACCGGCGCCCGGTCCTGTGCTCCCCTGAGAACCTGAAAGCCAGCTTTCCGGGCAACGCGGTCCATGGTAGCCTGCACTTCTCTTTTGGCTTGCTTTTTCAGGTGCCGGTACTGGCGTTCCAAGTCCTTTTTATTGACGCGAGCCATCAGATTTCAGGCTCCTCTCCAGTAACGGCGTCAATGAGACTGATGACAACCTCATAGTGATGTATGCCGGCCGAACCATACACGGGATACGGAAGGCCAACTTCATACAGATTTCCGGCAAACTCGGGCTGTTCGATCTGGACACGCATCCCCGGCTTCAGACCGGGGTGAAGGGTATGCATCAGGAAGTCCTGAGATGTCGCCTGACGCCCGGTGAGTTGCTGAATGCGACCGGGGGAGCCAGATACCCTGCAAGGCACGTTCTGGGCCACAGGGAGCCATTCTGAGCGGTTTTTTCCCCCGGTAAAGGGGTCAACATCCCCCTGCATATCCAAAAGGGTAAAAGAGTGGCACAGAAGCCGTTTGTATTCGGTCAGATCATCCACATCTTTTGCCCCCTGTTCTTGCGGTATTTGTTCAGAATCTCCTCAACCTTGGGGTCGTTGTTGACGTAGGTAATGGATTCCTGATAGTCCCCCTGCTTGACGCTGGTCACCCGTTTTTCCTGTGCCATGTCCTTGGCGATCATCGCGACGGCCAGTTTCAATTCGTCAGGGACAGGATCGGGAATCGTCACCTGTCCCTCGACATACACATTTGCGCGCAAAACAACCGCGTTCAGACGTTCGGCATCCCATGTGCTAAATTCGGGATAAAACCCGATCAGTTCACTACTTGTCAGAATCGCCATCCGGTTTCACCGGCTCCTGTACAGCCGCGTCTCCTGCCGGGTCATCCTCCACCTTGTAGCCGTGTTGGCAGTAGATGACCTCAAACGCTTTCCGCGACACTTTCAGCTTTTCTTTCCCCTTGCTGATCACCAGAATGTCATTGGGTTTCATATGGTAAACCTCCCCTCAGATTGATTACGTGCCTTACGGGGTATAGCCGGCCGGGCGGAGTACGCCGAACGCGTTTTCCTTGACGACCAGGAATGCCACTTGGAAAGTCGCTTTCAGCGCCACCATGTCCTGCTCAGCAAGAGAAAGAGGCTTCCCGTCTGCAGCGGAAATCGTGTGCAGGGTAGCCTCTTTCAGGATTTCGTATTCAATTTGCTGCAGAATGCCAACCTTGGCCTTTTTGAAGTCGCCGGCAATCAGATCGGCCTTGGTTTTATCCCAGGCGCCGTTGCGGCAGTATTCGATCGGCAAGGAGTACAGGGAATCTTCGGCAACGCCATCCCGAACAGACGTCAGGTAAAGAGGATCGCCCTGACTGTTTTTCAAGCCGCGCAGAGAAGATTTCAGACCGAAGTGAGCAGCAAAGGCACGCGGCTCTTGGTCGTCCGCTTCGATCAGGGCCATAACACTGTTCACGTCATCGGCCAGATTTTGACCGGCCACAGATCCGCGGGTGAAAGTATTGCCGGAGTTGACGGCAGCAGTCAGGATGTTCGTTGCGAACGGCGACTCGGTACCGATGAACGCGGCCGCATCCAGCTTGGTGTAGAAGGCCTCGGCAATGTATGGTTTGAGTTCTTCGAAGACATCGATACTTGGACGAGTGAGAGCTTCCTTCGACATTGGGACGATGACGGCCAATTTCTTCGCATTAAGCGTTACCTGTGCCCACGTGGCTTTCGACGTCTTGATCCGCTCGCCTTCACCTACCCAGTAAGCGCCAGGGCCATCCAGCAACACGGGAATCTTTTTGGTTGCGGAGGTCATCGGCTCAAGATCGGCAAGTTTCATGATCGCGGAGCCTCGAACCACGTCTTTCACAATTTCCGATGCTGTCTCCTCGGGAATCAAACCCGTCAACTCGGTGCTAAGCGTGGCTCCTTCTCCGTTAAATCTTTGCAGATCAAACGGAAAAGCTGCTGCCGCAGTCTGTACCATTACCTTCATTGCTTTCTTCAACATGTGTTCGTTCCTCCTTTAGATACGCTGCAATTTACGCAGGTCTGAGATATTCGGAATCGTAGATTTTTGGTTGGCCGGCGGTTTTGCGGCGGGCGTGTTGCCGCGCGGGACCCCATCGCTCTTCAACCAAGGCTTTGCCGTGATCAGTTCGGAAACATGCTTGTCGATGTTCTTGATTTTGCCCCCGTCCGTTACCTCTACCTTTGCCAGATCGGCCAGGCGGATCGCATCGGACAGCTTGTCCGGGTCAATCCCCTGCTTAATCGCTTCTACGATAAAGGCATTTTCCACGCGAAGGGATTGAATCGTGGTGTTAGCCGTCTTCAATTCGGATTCCCGTTCGGCAAGCTTTTGCTCAGCAGTCTTCTCCGCCTCCTGACGCTGCTTGTGCGAATCGACAATCGCTTTCAGCTCGTCGGCCTTTTCAATGCCCAGACCTTTCAGGAAATCGCTCACGGCACCCTGCAGGGCCGACTCGTATTCTTGCTGTGATGCGAACGACACTGCCGGCTTATTGCTCTCCCCGCCTTTATCGCCTCCGCCATTTGCCTGACTGCCTGCTCCATTGGCACCAGCAGCTACGGCGGTGCCACCATTTCCACCGCTCCCGACCTGACCACCTCCATTTACGCCTTCACCCCCTCCTGCAGCAGCACCGCCGCCATCGTTAAACAGTTGCATGTTAATCCGATTGATCCGGTTAAACTTCTTCATGACTGTTTTCTCCCTCCTCAGAAATGATTTTTAACGATACGTGATTGGGATACTGCTCCGCGACCGCCTGAATGCCCAGCAGCGCGGTTTGCATGATCGTGGAGATGGCCGCGCAGACGATGTCCTTGCCGTACTCGGCATATCCCGCGTGCCCGTCTGCGTGTATTTGCATCTCCCCACTTTTCATGCGAGCCTGAATCTTGATCACATCGACCTCGCCTCCTTTCCCAGCCAAAATAAAAAAACCGACATTCACAGTTCGGTTTTCTTTGATTAAAAGTTTTAGTAAAATTTACAAAAGTGTTGGGTTAAGAATGGAGGGACCACATTTGATACGTCATCTTACAAGAGCCATAATCTTTTCCGTCTCAGTAAACCTCCTTTATTATTTTCTTCTTCCTATCCTTTCTGGTTTGTTCCTGACTCATTTCTACGTACCTGATATCACCGAGGCTTATGAAGAAGTAAACTATCTACAAAATGAAGTTGCCTTTGGTGTCATTATTAGACCTGACTTTGAAACAAACATTCTCTTTCATCTACTTGTAGGAATAGGAATTTACGGTTTACTCTTCACAGCTATACGCCTTTTCAAGAAGTTCAAATCCTCAAAGGTAGGCTAAAACGTTATCCCTTTCTCTTTTACCCACTCCTCGTATGAGCGCGCCGGCGTGTAGCCACGCTCTGCCCTACCGATACGATAAGAGCGCTCTCGCTCTAATCGCTCCAGCACTTTCGACTTGATCACTGGCCGCCAGTACGAGCGACAATTCGGATGATTGGGGATGCGCTCCCCTTCGCGCCCCGGGTTATCCGGCGTGTCGTAATCGAGTGGGTACCGTTTCCCGTCTGCTTTTCTACACTGGGATGAGGTCCTTTTGTCCAACGTTGCGCAAAACTCTTTCTCGCCGATGATGTCCGCGTTTGCCTGGTAAGCCGTCGTCTGCCCTTGCGCTGCCGCTCGGTTCAGTTCCGTACGTGCCAGCCGCAGAGCACTGGACCAGCTCTCGGATGTGCGCAGTGTGATCTCTTTCGCTGTTCTGGACACTCCCCAGCCCTGTACGGCAGCCTGCGTAATCACGTCTTCCATCGCAGCAGCCAGCAGGTCCGTGCGCATTCGAATCCGTTTGGAAAAATGCCGGCCTTCCCACGGCCTTTCGACGGCCGCCAGAATCATCCCCGGATTGATTTGGGGAATGGTGACACCGACTTGAAAGTCTTGCTCAATAAAATACAGGTGATGGAGAATGCTTCGCTTATATTCGTCTCCCCACGCCTGCCGCAACTCTTGCTCTTCTTCCTGCCCAAGTTCTTTCAAAATGGTGCGGATGCTCCCCAAGATCAAATCAAGCCGAGAAGCATTGTAGATCAGCGAAACCAGCTCTTCGCCGCTTTCGGCAAAGCGTGCGTACAGATCGTTGATCTCGGCGAGAATGCGGGCATTTGACCGGTTGAAAAGCCCGCGGAGTTTCTTTCCATGTTTCATGATCCGCTGTTCCAGTTCTTCTTGGTAGCGCTCTTCTCGGCTCATGCGGCATCACCCGGCGGATCGCTTCCGCCCTCTTCAACCTGCTTGTCCTCTTCGGCCGTTTCAATCGCGTATGGGTCAAGCAACGCCATTCTGCGCTGCACCTCTTCGTCCTGTTCAGCCAACAGCTTATCGCGGGAGGCTTTCGGGTCATCAACGAATGGCAGCAGTGCCAAGCGTTCCTCATGCGACAACTGGCCAACGAGCTTGGTGACAATATCGACCATTTCGACCAGATTGACCGGCATGTTTTTGCTGAACTTAATATCTACGGCTTGATAATCCCACTGCTTGCGGTACTTCGCGTTGAGCATGCCTGTCAGGATACGGATACGGTTTCGTAGCCCGCGCCCGTAGTTTCGCATCTTGATGCCGGCCTTGATGTCGGCGTGGTAGAAAATGATCTTGAGCGCGATTCCGGATGGCGCCGTCCCCACCTGGTCAGGTCGAAGATGAGGCGTTCCCGATTGATCCAGAAGCGATTCAATCAGGCGGTTGATGGTGTTTTCCTCGTGCTGGTCTTGTAGGTCCCATGTAACGGGAACTGCCTTTTTCCCGACGAGAATCTGCGAAGTAGACCACTGCTTAGCGAGATACTGCTTTTTCTTCTCCACATCCGTGATCAGGTTGCCTTCCTGGTCATAGAGCAATAGCTCGTCCAGGTCCAAGTCTTCAAAAATGACCTTCGGGTTTTTGAAATACTCCTGGACGTCGACCTTGCCACTTACGGCCTTATTGATGGCGTCCATGAGGTGCTTTAAATCACCGAGATCGCCCATCCCCTCGATCATGCCGTCGTCCCGATACTGCTGGTGTTTCCGGCGCCGATTCACGAAGTGCGTCCAGGGAACGACAGGTTTCTGCTGCAGTTTCCCGTCCTGGTCCTTCATCAGAACGGTGACGTTATGAGCGACGGGATTTTGCTCCCTACTCGTATCCAAGACAAGGCCTTCCCCTTCTTGCCGGAGATAGGTGATCTCGTTTTCGTCGTACACCTCGACGATAAGCTTCTTCTGGTTCCGGTCGACGTCAGTCAGGTAGTAGTACCGAATGACCGCGATCAGCTTGGCCTTTACCGTGGTGTCGTACACCGCGATGCATTCGTCAGCCGTAAACTCTGCCATGCAAATCTGGCCGTCTTCGTCAAAGTAGTAATACTCGAACACCTCGCCGTCGATTGATCCGTCCTCCACAATGTCGTAGGTCAGGCTCTCCTCGTCGTTGTCGACCAAGACTGCCTGCAACTTCTTAATGTATTCGTCAATCTCTTCCCCGTCTTCGTTGGCCGAGTAGCGGATCGGGTTACTGACGATGTACGACGTCCCAAAATCGATGATTTTCCGAGCGAAGTTGAGGACGATCTTGTTGTTGGGTTTTCCCTTCTCCTCTGGCTTTCGCAGGATGTCCTGATCGCCGTCGACGTAGCGCCGCATGACGGTATAGTCACGGGTTTGATGCTTCTTGATCAGGTCCATCACCCAGCGCCAGGAGTTCAGTTCCTTGTTCTGCTGATAAAACTCCTCCAGCAGCATGGTCTGCACTTTTTTTCACCCCCTTTTTCGGGTCCCGATAACATGTATTATGTGAACTTGCCTTCAAATCCCGAATTTCAGCCAAATTTGGCCGTTTTCGGCGATTATGCCTTTTTGCCATGGGTCAAAATGTCCACCACCGGGAGACAAAACGACATTTTCGGGTCAAAAACACGATCTCCCGTTTTCTCCGGATTTCTCCGTTTTTCTTAGGCTGCTTTGTCAGCGATTTTCCACGGGATGACCTTAAACCGCGCGATCAACAGTTGATGGAAGGTCTTGCTGTTCCACACCAAATAACGCAGAGCGTCCATCGCGTGATCGTTTTCCTTGAGCGGAATCTCTGCTTTGTCGCCGGCAGCGTCTTCCGGGTACCGGTAGTTTGTCAGCTCTTGGATCACGTCTTTCAAGTGGTCGCTAATAAAAATGTTCGGCCGCCCATTGTCGGACTTGACCGTGAACAGCGTTGATACGGCGCGAATCCCCTGTTTCAGATGCTTCTTGGCCGGCCTGGCCGGCAACCCGTTCGTCTGATACGTCTTGATGTTGCTCGGGTCCTCTTCATCGCACCAAAACAACCTGATCTTCCACTTCTTCATCAGTTCCTTGTCCTGGGCCACCCAGCAGTTCGGGTCCCCTGGAATAAGAATCTCCATTTGCGGCTTGTAGATCGCGTCCACGATCCACAGTTCTCCGTTTGATGTCATGGCGCCAACCAGGGTGACGCCGGGATTGGTGAAGCCCCAGTCCTTTCCCGCCTCCACATGGACGAAATGACCGTCGCGGAACTTTTGCTCGCACAGCTCGCGCGGCACCACGTGAATGGAACGGTCAAACTCCTCGTAAACCTGCCCGAAAAACACATCGAACCGGGCGAAAATCTCCCGGTCGACGTATCGCTTGGGCATCGTCTCAATCATACGCTGAATGTTCTTTTGCAACTCCGGCAACGGATTGTCTTTGCTGGTCCAGTAGAAATTCCGCCATTCAGGATCGTTGCGATACTCGTCAGGTTGACCGCCTGCTGGCGTATGTTGGCCGTTGAGAACGATGTCGTGGTAGAACCAGTTCATGCCCTCTGGAGTGGTCGTCCAAATCGACCAACCACCTTTATCAGCAAGCGCGTAGGACAGGTATCCGGTCCATGTTTCCGGCTTCATCTTGGAAGCCTCATCAAGCCATACGCCATCCAATCCTTTACCGACGAGGGTCTTGGGCCGGTCTGCCGATTTGAATTGAATCAGGATGTAACCCTTCAGCCAGATTCGGTTCTTGGAAGCATCCCAGTTTTCAATCATTTCCTCGGGGATGACAGCGGCCAGCTCCTCCTGTTGGATTTCGGACATGGAATAGGTTGGCGACACGCACCAGTATTCCAACCGCGGCTTTGGCTTCTTCATGACCTTGAGATTTCGCGGTGGCTTATAAGGCAGCCCCTTCCCCGCCTCAATATCGGCCAGGATGTTGTCAAAAAACTTCCGGGCGCCCACATTGGTTTTGCCTCCGCGTCGGCCGCAGTTCATGACCACGTTCCGGACCGAGCATTCCATGACCTCAATTTGTTTCGCGTGAGGTGTCCAATCCGCGAAAGGGTCAACCATCAGACTTGTCACGCGACCACCTCCGAACGATGATCTCTTTCTCGGGACCACCGCCACTATTGAGCAACTGCGCCTTGAGGTGAATGGCTTTCAGCTTTTTGTCCTGTACTCTCGTCAGGGCTTCTTCCAGCGCAAGAATGTCCTCAATGGCCCGGTATTCGGTCTCCTCGATCTCGGTGGTGACCAGCTCGTCCCGGGTGCGAATGAACGTCTTCGTTTCCCCGGACTTCTCATCATGAACCTGGACCGGCTCCTTTATCGTTTTTCTCTCCTGTAGGACACGCCGCTGCTTTTCGGTTAACCCTTCCGTCAGCCTCCGAATCCGCAGCATCATTTCACGCTCACGCCAGGCGAGCAAGCGGATTTCGTCGTCGGCCTGCTGGATGGGATCCAGGTCGATCCGCTCAAGCATCTCCGCCTGATCAGGTGTCAGGGCATCCATCCAGAGTGATTGGTACTCGCCGGTCTTGACGGCGTTGGTGTTGCGTTTCATCTTCTCCGGGGGAGCACCACCACCAGCACCGTGGTAGTGGCATACGTCGTACCCTGGCTTGGCCCAGTTCTTACACTGTTCGCCGGTTTGCTTGCTCCTTGCTTTGCATCGCTTTTTCTCAGGATTCCGTGCCATCTACATGACCACCACCTCACCAGTCCATGGGGTTTGTTTTAGATTTCGTCCTTCTGCAATTCAATGTCCAACTCTATCAGCTTCTTCAGGTCATCGACCGTTTTAATCTCGATATGACCCGATTGAAAATCTTTCACCCATTTTGCAATAGCAGCCTGAACGACCTTTCGATACTTGGTCTTGGATTCCAGAATACCCTCGATCACTTCGACTTCATGCTGCAGCAGAAGGTCCTCAGCATCATGATGAGAACGTTTGTTTCTATTTTTCATTGAGACACCCTCGGCTTTCCGGTAAAATGGAAAACGAGATAGCGGCTGTGGGAAAATCCGAGCGCTCGGTTGCCCGCTATCTCAGCCGGGGGTGTCCCGGGTGCATAGGGGGACGTTGCAGCGTCCTCCTTTTGCTATTTATGCGGCTTCTTGCTGTCTGCTGACAAGCACCGGTTCGATTCCGGTCGCCTCATAGAAGCGCCGCTTAATGACGTCGCAGAATTTCGGATCCAGCTCCATGGTCCTGCAGATACGTCCCATCTGCTCGCAAGTCATGAGGGTGGATCCGCTGCCACCGAACAGATCAACGACGACGTCGCCCTTTTGGCTGCTGTTCCCGATCGGTATGGCCAACAGATCAAGCGGCTTCTGTGTCGGATGAACGTACTTGCTTACGTCGCCGCGGGATACCTCCCACACCGTTTCCGGCTCCCGTTGTTCCCCAGGTAGTCCGGCCCGCCATACCGTCGTCTGCTTCCGATCCCCGTACCATGCAGGTGCCTTCCCTTTCAGATGAGCGTAGAACACCGGCTCGTGTTTGAATTTGTACTGTGCAAAACCGAAGCTGGCCGCGTTCTTTACCCAAATGCACTGAGTGCGAACGACAATGCCAGCTTTATTCATGGCGTTCTCAAATTCTCGCTGGTAGAGGGAAGGATGAAAAACGTAGATGGCCGCTTTCGGGTCCATGATGGCCGAGTAGTTGGCAAACACGGCGTCCAGGAAAGCGACGAACTGTTCCAGCGGCATGTCGTCATTGAGGATGCTCTCCCGCCCATCCGCGGCCAACTCCGCCGAGTCACTTTCAAACGCGACATTGTAAGGTGGGTCAGTCACGACCAGCGCGGCCTGCTGCCCGTCCATCAGCCGCTGTACATCCTGCTTGTTTGTAGAGTCGCCACACATGAGAACATGCCTGCCAAGCCGCCAAATGTCCCCGTACCTGGTCACCGGTTCCTTGATTTCGTCCAGCGCCTTCTCGACGTCGAATCCATCATCCTGGACTGGTTCCTCCACTTCGATGTTCTGGTACTCAGAAAGCAGCTCTGTGACTTCCTCTTGGTCGAAACCGGTAAGCGTGACATCCAGCTCGCTCTCCTGCAGCTCAGCCAGCACCTGCGCCAGCTTCCCCTCGTCCCAATCGCCTCTGATTTTGTTCAGGGCGAGATTGAGAGCCTTCTCCCTGGTCTCGTCCAGGTCAACTACCGAAACCTCTACCTCTGTGGCTCCCTGCTCATTGACGAGGATTTTGTACCGCTGATGACCGCCTACGAGGTTCCCGGTCCGTTCGTTCCATACGAGTGGTTCGACGTAGCCAAAGTCCTCGATCGACCGTTTCAGCTTTTCGTATTCGGGATCTCCCGGCTGCAGGTCTACTTTCGGATGGTAGGGCGCCGGGTTGATCATCGAAACGGGGATTTTTCGTATTTTCATGCTGTTTCCTCCCCTCCGTGGCGATAGATATAAGAATAAAGAATATTGCCAGCCACAAAACGGCTGAATCCCTTGTCCCGCAAGGCTTGAAGGCTATTTTTTGAGCGCTACGAGCGTATCACTTTTTACCCCAAAAAGTATACGTTTCGTATCACTGCTAAAAACGGGGTTGAGCCTTAGAGCCACAAGGTTTCGCGGCCTCTTGGCTTCTGGCAACCCCCTATTCAGAATTCGGGTCTTCGCCAGCTTCTGTGATCTCCTGCCTGAACAACTGCAGCAGGCTGGTTTCCGCCTCCTTCCCATTGAGGGAATACAGCGGGTTGATTGCCAACGCCGTCCTACCGGCAATGTCGGTCCACCGGAGAATTCGCTGTTCGACGAATGTCCTGACGATCTTCCTCGCCTGGGAATATGAGCAGTCAGCGATCCGGGCCAGCTCCTTGATTGTGAGCGGGACGCCTTTCTGGCCGCGCTCATTGTCCCCCAGCAGGAGATTGGTTCCCTCGCTGGCATATGGCGCGATCTTCAACAAAAAACCAGCCTCGGCGAGCGACAGCTTTCTGAGCCGTCTCTTTGCCTTCTGGCTGGCTTTGATCTTCACGAATTTTGCACTGCGGCCTGCTGGCCGAAAGACCTTAACGATCTCGTCCGGGCGCCGGAGAATTTGCTCCTCGTAGAATACCTCCCCCGTGTCCGGGTCGACGAATTGGCGCACTACACGTCATCCACCTCCATGAAAAAAAGCACCGCGTGGGTGCTATTCGAGATACAGCTTATATCTCATAACAGTATCTTCCCCGTCCGGGAATCTCGTTTCTATCTCCACAATTCTTTTTTGTTGGTTAATATTGGAAACAGCAATTATATCCCCAACGTTAATCTCCCAATTCCACTCAGGGGACTCCTTTTTCACATCAACCCCGTAATAACTTCCAACCATCTGACCATTTTCATATACTTCAATCTCGTCCTGTGGATTTATTTTATAAGTCATACAAATCACCTCCCATCTCCACAATTCGCCACCAGCGACCATATTCCTACAACTTTCGCCCGACATTTTCCGACAAGCAGCAGGATTAAACTACCATTCTGTTTAATTCCGAAGTAGGAGGGAGGTGAAATAATGGCTAAATATGTGATTAACCACAACACCAAAGAGATTCATCGTACAGCGTACACAACCAACAATTGTCAGATTCCTGAGATTACGTCTTCTCATCGTGAAGATACTGATAGCGATGGTCGTGTAGCTCAATTGATCCGAGATGGTTATAACGGTTGTTACTGGTGCTACCGGACACAGCATACTGGCTAAAGGCCTGACGGGGGAGAGAATCCTCTCTCCCTATTCCACAATTCCTAAATTCTTTTGGAAGGGGATTCCTTCCTTTTTGTGCCAAGCCTTGACTTCCTCCATTGTTAAGCATCCGGTTTTGAGTTGCATTCGCCATACACCATTATGATTCCCATCAGCATAATAGTATGGGTACGGCCGGTACCCGAGTCGTCGTGCCTCCTCCACACTTTCCTCCTGTATTAATACGCTGGGCGGGTCAGCATATCCTTTCCAACGACCAAACGCATTCTCCCACTCGATCACCTCTCCAGCTCGTCCATGGCCGCAACAGCACCCCAGGGTTATAATACCCTGATCGTTCAAGTCTTGGATCTCGTCCGCGATGCAGGCATCCACTTTTACCCGCTGGTTTTGCTGTTCGTTGATAACATTCACCCACTTGTAGACTCCCTGCAAACACATCCGAGATCACCTCTTTACAACAGTATGGGCGCAGTTCATCCGTTTAGACCTAAGAAAGGATGCACCACCCCGTTTCCGAGGCGGTACCAGAGGGGTTCTACCGAAAGAAAAAACTCCTTTCACTTATAGGTGGCATTCGCATGACAAAAAACAGCCTCATCCAACAAGGAAGAGGCTGTTCATCACTCGTTCCGATATTTTTTGTTGTGCGCGCTTGATGTGAGTGTCTACGCTGCTTTTTGTAATGCCGAGCATATCCGCAATTTGTGAATGAGTGAAGCATTCTCCATGTGCAAGCACATAGCACTCCCTTTCCCTCTCGCTCAATACGCACAGCGCGTCCTCAATCTGATGCAGCTGCCACTCCGTCAAGTTCGCCGGACTGCCGGCCGTGCTACGAGCGACGAACGCCTGCATCCGAATCGGGTCCATAAGCCGTTCCCGCTGATACGCCGCCTGCCGCTCAATCCCCCGTCGGTTCCCCGGACGCCGGCCGGTCTCCAGCCACTCGATCACGTACTCGACGTTGCTGATCATCTCGCCGATGATTTGACGCTCGCTTTTATTTTCGTCTCCATTCGACGTGGTTTTTGCCTTCCCGTTCTTCTTTTGGGCTTCTTCAAGACGAACGATTCTATCCGAATCGTCGCTCTCTTTCAGACGACGCTGAATGCGTTCCAGCGCCTTTCTGGTCTCTTTGTACTCCTTCAGCAAATCCTGCATGAGAACCCCTCCCCAATGCGTCTATTTGCGTCTGTTAGCCCGATCTTTGAGGAACCGTCGCGGCCCGACGTCCCCCATTAGGCGCCGCACTTCTTCAAACGTCAGCACATCTGCCGGCTTTCCGCGTGCCCGCGGCGGCTGTTGCTGCAGCCGTTCCTTTGCACGCTCCAGGTGCTCAGCAAAACTGATCGGCTCTTTCTCTTTCCTCTGCTTGTAATCCAAAATGTCCCTGACTTTTGCCACGGCTTGTCCTCCTTTTTCCGGCAAAATAAAAGAGGACGCCAGAACACACCCGTATTGGGTGATCGTTCTGACGCCCTCCCGTATCTCGGTATCAGGCGTATATTTCGCTCGATACTTCGTTTTTGTTATTTTTCCGCTTACTACAATTTGTTAAAAATGTGGTCCATATGATATTTCAAGAAATTAGCTTCTAAATCATTTCGGGGGTAAGCCAACTCTCTCATATGATATCGGTTGGTATTGTCAATGTGAATTACTTTCATAGTATCAGGCTCTATCCCAATTGATCCATAATCAAATTCGGTGTGGTGAGTAGGACAAAGAATTATAATATTATCTTGAACATCAGGCCCATTGTGAGGGCTTCCTAACGGCTTTAAATGATGCCCTTCCGCATACTTTCTTCCGTTTGACAACTGAATTGTCTCCCCACAAATCTGGCATTTATACTCGTACCTATTCTTCAGTTGTCGAACTAAGTCAGTATCCCTAATTGTTCGGGTGATAAATGTTGTTACTCTTGAAGGTGGTAAGTAATCTGGTTGAACAGGTTCAGAGTAAGTCGGAATAATTTCCTCTCGTATCTCTTCCTCGTTATAATCGAATCCAACTGAGTCAGCGATAATTGAAAAAAGATCGTAGAGTGACTCAGTAGCTGCAAACAAATAGCCTTGTGCAACCCTTAATTGACTTCCTCTGTACAAAACATAAAATGAACCCTTTTTCGTTTGATTCCTGATTTGGTAGAGTTCACTCTCGTAATCGTGGAAGATTTTACTTACTCCCACTGGGCTGGGCAGTGATTGAAAATTTCGAAGTGACACTCTGTAATAAGGTGACATTCCTGCCCATTTGTCCGCCTTTGGCGGTTCGTCTTGTAATTTAACTACTGAAGTAGCAGCCGTTGAAACTCCAACCCAAGCGTACTCCTTGCCATTATCAAGAAAATGAATGATGAAGTCACCTGGCTGTACTTCGTTCATGATTTCCCACGACCTACCACCGGCACGGTTGTAAACTGGACTCCAAAGACAAGTCCCAAATTCCCATCCTAAGCCTCCATGCTCAGGATTTGTTACCTCTACAAAAGCACGCCTATTAAATAACCCCGGTAACACCTTTCTCCCCTCCTGTCACCAAATTTTCGACAGGAGGGAATGTTTTCCTCTCTCTAAAACAGTTCGCTTTCTCTGAAATCCACCTTGGAAATCTTTCCCTGACTTGATTTTACCACGGTTTCGCCGTGTGGCACCAGTGGTACGAACTTGGCTTTCCCTTGTTTCGGATCCACCAGGATCATGGCCGGCTCTTTTCCTACTGGGACCGTGATCGTCATTGTCTTTATATCGATTTTCAGTTCCTTGGCTCGTGTGCTCATCTTCCATTCCCCCTCGCGGATTGCCCGTAGTATAATTTTCTTGGCGAAGTTTGTATTTGGCTCCCGGCAGGGGGCTGTTTTTTCTATGGAGGTAACATATGCCTGAATATAGTCTCCTTGACGCGGATAACAAGTCACTTTCCGTCGTTCTCTTTTTTGGTGTGGTTTTTGCGATTCTCTTGTTCTACAGATCAAAAAAGTAATTTTAAGGTTCATCCCTCGCCAGCCGCGGCCAGTTCACATGCGGCGTGTAATAGTCGCATTTGGCCGATTGGCCTCCCCGCGGCACTTCAACCAGCGCCCGAGGAATTAACGCGCGCCGCTGCCCTTTGAGCTGGCTGGTAAACGTACCGGGAGGCATCAGAATGTATGCATCTTCTCCTGGATAAACTATCGTCAGCACTTTGCCGCGTTTCGTTTTCGTGATGCCGCCCGCCTGACTCTTCCACTCCACAGTGTCGCCGACGGCATAATCCAGATGGTATGTCGTTTTGCCGTGCGTGAATTCTGTTTTGTAGTGCATGCTTTCTCCTCTCCTTTACTCCCGAAATACTGTGTTAAATCAATCGTTTTGGCTGACAACTATCAGTGAATCAACCGGATAGTATGCCAAGTGACCAAACGGCAATTTCGGCCCAACAGGCCACTGAACAAACGCTCGACCTGTCTTGGAAATCTTCACGACTTCCCCGTACTTGAGTACATCATCTTTCTTGTGGTGAACAATATCACCCTTCTTTACCTGCGTCTTATTCATCCCGATCCCTCCTTTTGTCACAGGTAATGTTGTGATAAATCACCTTACAAAAGCTGGAACTTTTTCAATTGCCAATCGTAAAAATCGAAAAAGGAGGTTTGACAATGGGCATTATTTTCGTAATCTTTTTCTATATCCTCTGGTTCGTCATTACTGGCTATATTGCGCTAAATCCGCGTGGTGCTTGGGAACTTCTCTGTAAATGGGAATCTACGCGGTACCCATCAAGACAATATTTTGGGTTACTTCGCCTATTCGGTATTTTGGCTTTTTGTGGCCCACTAATCTGGTTCATAACCCAATTCTTTAAGTGATCCCCTCATTTAACTTGCCGTGTGTTGTGTTAAATCAAATTTTCGCAATCGGCAGCTTTTCTTTTGTGATCGGGTCTGTCGGCCAATCTCCGTTTTCGAAGTACTTAGGGTATAGGATTCTGTCAGCATCTCCGAACAGAATTTTTCCACCTGTGAAGCAAAGATGGGGTTTCCCGTCCCAACCTAAAGTGACACCGATGATCTCCAATTTTCAAACCCCCATTTACCTCAATTACCGGTGTGTTAAGATGCCCTATGGAGCCAAGTCGTTCATATGTTGGGCGCAATCTTGGCAGATGCCGCCTTGATCCAACGGCATTAGTTCAGTTTCTTCTTGGCACCAAACACACTTCCCAAGAAAATTGCACCCTTCCTGTAAGGTCTGTAATACCGCGTTGCAAATGGCTTCTTCTTTCGATTCCTCCAGCCATGCCTTGCCGACTTTCCCGCACGGAGTAATGCCCTTGAATGAGTATCCTCCATCATGTCTGTGCAAAGACCACTCTTCGCCAAATACCTTTTCAGCAAGCTGAATCGCATCGGCTATGTTGTGGAGTGGGTCCCAACTATCTACTTGTGCAGAAATGTCTTGACCCTCGGAGTCTACCCATATGATCGACACCCCAATATTGACTTGCCTCCACTCCATCCCCTGCGTAGCCAGCGTTTCAATGATCTGCTGTTCGGTCGATTCCATCGTCCCCCTCCTCTTCAAACGCCATTTTGAACGTGCTTTCCAAGATGCTCACATACTTTTCCAATTGCCAATCAGACATTTTGCTTATATCCGGACCGTGTCCCGGTACGGTCCGGAAGTTCTCCAATCGCTTGAGTAGGGCTTGTCTGGTCGCCGTCACCAATTTTCCTCCTTAACTAGTGTGAAAAGTTCATTATTCAGTTGGTTAATGTAACTTCCGATAAGGTTTATAAAACTATCAAATAAAAAGGGTGTTCTATATGGCATACCTTATCGGTACCTTTGTTTGGTTAATTTTGGTTGGATTCAGTATCTACATGTGGAATCAACCGAGTGGTTTTCTTGTACTTTTAGGGCACTTTATGGTTTTTGTTGTCGGTGTAGGAAGTACAATTCTTTATGCTATCTATTTACTTTTGGTTTTTTTATCCAAGCGGAATATGATAGCTTTTTGGATTATCCTTGGAATCACTGTGATAGCAATACTTAGCCTGTTTCTGTATATAACTTGAAGGACTTTATTGAGCAGCCGGGCCAATCCGGTCGCCGGCTTCTTTACTGGATACACATCGTGTTAAACACCTTAGACCTGCTCCCCAATGCAAACCCTCCAATTTGGAAACACTATACGGTGATAGGAGGTCGAACCAACATGGGGGCTAATGAAACCAAGAAAACTATGCGGTTTTGGATATTTTCAGGTATTGTTGCAATCGTCGCTTCACAGTTGCCACTATTACTGAAAAAAAGCAACTCGACAATCAAGCACAGCAGCAACAACAAAAAAGACCTTGGTGGATAAAGTTGCTTATATGGGCACTTATAGCAGTTACAATTCGGATTATTATTTGGTTGTTCAACTTTTTTACTTAATCCATCCCCCCATTTAACAAATTGAGCATTGTGTTAAATTGCTTGGTCATGGCTCTGCTTAATTGCTACCAGATTGTGTTCCTACAAACTGAAATCATCCACCGCCTGGTCCATCAGGTCCTGATTGATACCGATGTATCTGAGCGTGATGCTCGGATGACTGTGGTTGAAGATCATCTGCAGCGTCGCCACGTCCTTAGTCCGCTGGTAGAAGTGATACCCAAATGTCTTGCGCAGCGTATGTGTCCCGATCTCGCTCAGTCCGACCTTGCGTGCCGCTCCGTTGATGATCTGATACGCTCTCACTCGCGTAATTGGTGCCGGCCGCTTCTTTGAGGCGAACAGGTATTCATCGGCCTGCATGCTCGCGGTATACTTGTCGATCTGCTTCCGTAGCTTGGCGTTGATCTTGAATCGCTTTCTCTTTCCGGTTTTCTTCTCGGTGATCAGGATGTGACTCTTTCCCCGAACGTCTCCGACTTTCAAGCGCAGCAGGTCAGAGATGCGCAACCCCGTGTTGATCCCAAGGACAAACAAGAACTGGTTACGCCGCGACTGCTTTTTAAGCAGCTTCTTCATCTGCTTGATTTTTGCTTTGTCTCGTATCGGCTCAACGTAGTTCATCCTGATCACCTTTTTTGTCCCAACTGGTTGTGTTACGCTTCCAGAAGGAGCGTGATCGCATGGAAAAGTCGTTCTATTACGCGGTCCCCTGGCAGGAAGTCAGCTACCTGCGCGAAGCCCTAGCCGCTCTGGAGATTCCGTTTGTCCTTGAGCAGGATGACTCGCTTGAACTGTCCGCCGGCGAGGTAGCCTTCGTTTTCCCCAATCTCCCCATCAGGCAGTTCCGCCACGTTTATGAGTTGTTCGGTCAGGCCGGCCGGCTGTATCCGGCCTAATCCACCCTTTCCTTCGCCCAGGCTGCAAAAGCTGCCCGTGTCATATTGCCCTCCCGGCCCTTACCTCGGCCCTCAATCACCCTGTATCGAATGCAATCAGTGTCTGTTACTGCAGAGTAGAGTTTGTACTGCGGTCCTTCGTCTATCACTTTTCGGACCGAGTGCCCGCGCCCTTCTTTGCCATTGGAGTAATGACCGCCGATTACGATTTCCGATTTCTTCATGACTACTTCCTCCCGTTCCACGCCGGCAGCGCGCCGCCGACTTTCCAATTGTTCACTTTGGGGTTTGTCAACGATCGTTTGATATGCTCCGAAACATCACGCCTGATGATGCAGCCTTTTCTCCACGGATGATCCGGTTTGGGCTTTACTGTCATCATGCCCCCACCTTTCAGGAGAGGAGCAGCTTTACGCTGCCCCTTGCTCCTCATTTCCGTTGGTCTTCGTCAGATGCTCAGCGACGAGCTTTTTGTACTTGCTCCATGCTGTTTGCAATTTGGACGACGATGTGCTGAGGGAAGCAGCAATTTGTAACCACGATTCGCCATTCTTGCGGCGGGCCAACAAGGTCGGGAAGTCATAGGGGATGTCTTCAAACGTGGGGGCTTGTCCGCTCAGAATGAATGCCTCCAGTGCATCCTTGTCTACCGAAGCTGCAGTTTTTTCTGCATCCCCGGATTCTCCTTCTCCTTGGAAGTCATCTTCTTGGTCTTGGACTGAATCACGGTTTTCCTCGATGTCCTCGCCGGCCGCAATCGTGTTGTCGTTTTCGCCCTTGGCCGTTCCTTTTTCCGGTTCCGCCTTTTCCTTCCCTTGTCTCCACTCGTCCCACTTCTTTGCCAGTGGCGCAACGCGCTTCCGGTACTCATCGACCAAATCCACGATCTTGCCGCTAGAAATCCCCAGCTCGCTCGCCAGCTTCATATAGGTTTCGCCCTCATGTTTACGCTTGATGATGGAGTAGAAGTCATAAGGCAAGTCTTCAAAACTGGGAGACAGTCCACTGAGAATAAACTCATCGATCACTTGCAATTCAGCCTTTTCAGTTTGTTCCTTGGTTGGCACTTTCTCAGGCGGAAGTCCAAGGTCTGCCTCAAGTTGTTCGCCGGTGGGCTTCACTTCGGACACAACGCCTTTATCGTCAACCTTGTATGTGGTGAGGGGTTCATTCGTTTTTGCGTTGATCGTGATGTTGTAGTTGACGATCAGGGATTCCATCGATACGTCTACTTTGCAATCGATCATCTCGGAAAGGATGTCCAACTTTCCGTTGAGGCCGTTGTCTGTCACTTCAAGCACGATTTCTTTCTTGCCGCCTGGCTTCAGATTCACTTTCTTGACAACAGATTGGAAATCAATGTAAGGCATGCGAGAATTCCTCCCCGGCTTAAATTTCAAGAATCTGGACTTCTACCCGCGGCCGATCGCTATACCATTTGCTGACGGACACCTCAACGACCTGGGAATCGTCCTTCCAGACCACGTTTTTCAGCGCATCCTTGATGCCTTTGAGGTAGTTGTCCGCATCAGGCTTGGATGTTGGCCGCAACTCCCCGGCCTCCGCCTGCGCTGCCTTCTTCTTGCTGAACGACTTGGGGATTGGACGGTACACATTGACCTTGAGCTGCAAAGGACCTTCAATCAGCTTGGACGGTGCGTGTTCGCTTGCGACCAATCTGACATAATCTTTGTAATCGCGTGACTTCTGCGGGTCGTACAAGCGGACGAATCCCCCCGCCGTTGATGCCCGCGGCCTTCCCTGGGCGACAGGTTCTCCGTAGACGGTAAAGCTGATGCTCTGCTTTTCGACTATCGCGCCCATGGTCTACGCTCCTTTCCGAAACACTCGAACCGAGCCTGTTTGCCGGTGAACGATGACCATCTCGGCAGGAGTGTCCCTCTCGACGAACCAGTTGCTTGGATTCAGCTTGTGTTGCTCGATTACTTTCTTCTGGGCCCGTGTCGGGCGTTTTGGCTGCTTCATGATCGCTCCCCCTCCTACGCCGTCCGTCTTGGCATCCAGGCTTCTACGTAGCGCAGTACCTGCTGCAGCTCGGTCCGACGTACATCCCGATAGCTGGGCACTCCCCAACGATCTTTGATCTCCCGATACAGTTGCCGGAATAATTCACGGCGCCGCTGTGGATCGCTCTCCATCTCGTACACCCGGCGGGCAACTGCCTGCTGCAGAATGCGCTGCTCTCCGTGGTCGATGGTGATTTGTTCGTCGACCTTCTGCTCCAGTTCCATCAGCTTTTGGCTGTGGGTTTGGGTGATAGATTTAACCTCCTCCATCTCCTCCGCCAATTCTGCCGTCAGCTTGAGGGATTGAATCAGCGCCTGACGTTCGCTGAGGGGGACGACCTTGTTTTGATCGACAGCGTATGCTCCGGTCTTACGGATAGTAGGGATAACATCGTCAAAAATCCATCTCTCAAAACGTTCCGCCTTTTCTTTGATCGCTTGGTTCTTACTTTGATCAGCAGCTTTCACGATGAGACGATAGATATCTCCTTCTGGAATGACCTTGACTTCTTGCTCCCCGCCATCTGTAAGGACACGGTAAGTTACCGCCCCCTTGCAGTGAGTAGTAACTGCTTCATATGGCCTTGCATATCCAAGCGACTTTGCAACGTCATTGCCGACAGCATAAGGTTTGCCATTAATTTCGATCATTCTAATTTGACCGAACTCAGAGTTATCAAAGATCCGAAGTTGTCTCATTGTCTCACCCCATCTTTATCCGATTTTCAGTTCAATGAATGATATGTTCGTAGGCAGTTCCACAGTAAGTCGACCAGCAACTGCAAGCCCCCGTTGTGCATCATAAGCTTTCATGTAGCGCATTAACTGCTTCAGTGCCTTATTGTCAAAGGCATCCAATTTGACCTCAACCGGTATGACTTCATCTCCCAATTTAACAAATGAATCTGGCCGATTATTTTTTAACCCTCGAACGCTAACGATCTCTGCCTCGGGTGATATGAGCTCCTTAACGCGCGATTTAAACAGGTCCTGCAGAGCAAATTCATTTGTTGAAACATCAGAAATCCATGTGAGATGAGTTACCATAGTCTCGTAAAGATTATTAAAAGTGGTTATGTTTTTTGGTCCTTGCCAAGAGTGATACAATGTTGAGGCAAGCTTCATGCATTCCCAAGCTTTTTTCTTGTTCGCCTTGGAATATTCACTGAGGATTTCTCCTGCTAGAGACAAAATGTCAAAAACATGGACATATAACTTGTCATCAAAACTTTTTCCGATCTCCAGCACCTCGCACACATCACGGGCCACGAACCAAGGTTCACCATCCCGCAGAACAACTCGTACCTGCTTATCCTGAAAACTGAAAACGTTTTGAAGTGCTTGCATGTTTGTCACCCTCCCGCTGTTTGTTGTTTGGCTCGCAGTTTCGACAATAGACCACTTAACTCAGGGTCATCCTTAACGCCCATAGGGGTCCCCGTTTCGATCCGATCACCCTGGCGCTGCTGCCACTGCACTGAGGCCGGGAGCTTGTCCTCAAGAGGCGTAACTCTCCTCGCCGTTCTTTCCTCTCGCCGGCGTTTAATGGCTACTTTCTCTGCTTCCACGGCTTCCAGGGTTTTATATCCCTTGTTCAGCCAGTCCTTGAGGATAGAAGTTACATACGACCATCTTGTTTGATTTTGTACCAATGCTCTTTTCATCGCTTCTACGACGAGCTGATCTCCCATCTCCTCGCACCACTGTGTCATGTCTTGGACAATGAAAGGACTCATGACCCCGAAGTTGTTTTGATAAAAGGTGAATGGGTCGTCACCGGTTACAGCAGCAGATTCTTTTGTTTCGTTTTGTTTAGTTTCGTTTAGTTTAATAATGGATGCGGTTTGTGACGCACTTTGTGTCGCGGTTTGTTCTCGGTTTGTGATGCGGTTTGTGTCGCTTAAACCGACGCAATGGTCTATCTCGTATGTTTGTGATGCGGTTTGTGACGCACTTTGTGTCGTTTTTTCAGACGCAAACGGAATGATTCTGTACACGGCTGATTGTTGGCCTGACCTGCTTCTAAACTCAATTCTCCCGGCTTGTTGAAGGCGATGGCGTGCCCTGTTGACCGCATCCTTCTTTAACCCTGTTTTTACAGATAGGGTCGATATGGCTACCGCAAACTCTGGTACCCATCCAGCCTTGTTGTTTATGTGCATCAAGGCATGCCATAAAACAATCGCTGAATCAGGTATTGGGTTTGTTTCGAGCCAATCGTAGAAGGCGTTGATCTCCTGAATGTAGTTCAACCGTTTTCACCTCGCCTTTCAGCCAAAACCCTGTAGTTTTTGATCTTGAGGGGCTTCCACCCCGGATACCGACTTGACATATATGCGGCTGCATAACGCTTGAGAGTTTCGGTATTCGTGAATGTCCGGTACAAATCCGGGAGTGGAAACCATTGCGTCCGTTCGTTCATCTCGATCCAAACAATGAGTCAATCTCAGCAGGATCAAATTCTGCCGATGCTTGATGATCTACCTGGCTTTCTTCTGATGGTTCGTTTGTTTCAGAATCTGGCCCCGGTTCGTCGTCGATAACCTGGAAATCCGTGTCGATCACGACGGGATTCGTTTCAGAGGCTACATTCTCTTGTGGCTCGGATTCTTCGTTATATGCTTGCTGCATCTCAATGGAGAGAATGCCCCACTTGGAAAGCATGTTGCGGATGACGGTCTTCTTTGCCATCGCGTCGTAATCGTTTTTCCAACCGAAATCACTCTTTGAAAACTTCTTCCGATGTGCTTCAATCTGTTCTTTCGTCCAGTACACCGTCTTGCGGAATCCGTTGATCAATTCGAAGTAGCCGGCGTAGCCAATAATGGAATCCGACTTTTTCTTTTCAAAATCGATGATCAATTCTTCTGTAAGTGGATTCCACTTCTGCAGTTCGCCCTGGTGCACTTCAAGCACATTGATCGCCTTGTACTTGGCCGTTCGGAGAGCCAATTGGATGTAGCCCTTGTACCCCAACTGAAACTGTGCGATCTGCCGTCCCGATTTGTCTTTGTACGGCACCACCCAGGCGTAGCCAAGGTTTTTATCGATGGGTAGGTCCAATGTTGCGGCTACCATTGCCGACGAAATGACACTCATCGGTTCACACTTCTGCAGGTACCCATCGGACGCATAGAGATTCACAATGCTGCTCATGAACTGAGGTGCACGCTTATCCAGGATCTCTTCAAAGCGCTTTTTGATACTTGGTGAATCCAAAATCGACTTGATCGCAGCGGTTGGTGATGGTGTTTTACTCGTGCTATTTTGTAGCTGGTTTTTCAGGCTTGCGTTTGTCGCCATGTCTTTCCCTCCTATGCCGTTGGCTTGATTCCAAACCGACGGGAGACGGATGATTTGAGATACTGCTTGTAGATGTCGGGCCGCTCCTTCGCCAGTCTTTTACTATCCACTCGCTCTGACGTGACTGTCTTCCACGTGACAATGTGATTTTTGGCAACGCCGATTTCGTTCTCACCCAGCAGGGCTTTCAGCTTGTTTTCCAACTCGCTTACACGTTCGTCCGCTGCCTTTTGGTGCGCTTTCGCCTCTTCCAACTCAGCAATAAGTTGATCGGCCTCTGACGGTAAGGGAACCTCGTTCTTATTACCAACGGGATACATCTTGTTCAACAACTCCGTGGAAGCTGCCGAGCCATCCATCTCCGGCGGCACCTGCGGTACGACGTGATTGTTCCAGAAGTCAGATTCAATCTGGATGATCTGCTGAATCAGCTCGTCGTCCCGCTCGATCTTCTTGTACACGAATTTGTTGCCGCCAATCAGCACCGCGATCCACCAGGCATCGTACCCGGTTACGGCCATATAGTGCTGGCACTGAAGCAGGTACGGCGCCGGAACCTCTTCGCCTTCCCATTCCACCTTGAGGTATTCGCTGGCCGTCTTACACTCCAGGCCGGCTTTTTGCCCGACGATCAGCCGGTCGATGTTGGCGATCATGAACGGGTAATCCGGGTGCTGCAGGATTTGATTGCAACGCCTTACTTTCATGCCGGTTCGCAGACTGAACTCTTCAGCGACGAGGACCTCTTGTTTTGTTCCCCAGTAGGCCGCCTCGCTCTGCGTTTCTTCCAGAGGAGCTTGTCCCGTTTTTTCAAGCCACACCTGAACAGGTGACTTCCATTTGCTCAGGCCGGCGATTGCTGCGGCGTCGCTGCCGCCGATGCCTTTGGTACGGAGTTTCAGCCAAATCTCACGGTCCATGTCTTTCGTTGATGCGATGGCAACTGCCATGGTATCCCTCCTCTTGATTTTTAGAGGCGAACACGCTACGCTTGAAATAGCTCAATCTTGCATAGCGTTTCACCGAGACTCAGCGTGGCCGCGCTGGGTCTTTTGCTTTTATTGCTGCCTGGATGTCATCTAAGCACCAACCGGTTAGTTTCTTTTCGTATTCCTGCCCTGCTTTGCATGTCGCGATGATTGTTGTAGTGCCGTATGCATTCAGCGCTTCCTTTGGCGTTTCCATCGGAAGGTATACAAAGCAGCGTTGCCCGCAAAACTTGCAATATGGTCCCATGTTTTCCCTCCTTTCCGCTTAGTCACGAGGCCGCCGGCAGCCCTTCCCGCACTGCCAGCAGTTGCAACCCTCTGTTGCCCACTCTTGACCTCGCTATGTAGTCGCAGGGCGGGCAGGGAATCGAACCCTGCAAACAGTTGACTAGTCTCGTTTTCCTGGTAACCCGCGATTGCGGTCTTTAGGTTTCCGCGCAACTGTTGAGGTATGACTCATGCGTTTACCCTTTCCGCCACCGCCCTGGGAGGTTCCGACCTCCGTGGAAGCATCGACTGATTCGGGGACTGCTGCACTTAATTTTGTCGATGCTCCCACGCAGGCCGAAGCCCGCGTCATTTCAAAAGGCGTCTGGCCTGTTCTCTTACTCCGTCAACGAACTCCTCCGGCGCCATCGTCGCTTTCATATCCACCAGGTACTCCAGCTCCTCGATCACGTCCCGGACCGTCCATTCCAGGTCGTCGCGGTCATCGTCGAACGCGATTGGATGCAGCAGCCGTTGCCTGGTCGGTTCGGTTCGCTCGACGTATTGCGGGAAATCAAGCAGTTGCTCGAGCATTCCGTATCGCCTCCTGCAACGCGGCAAGTTCTTGGGCCCGCCACTCAATTTCGTAAGAGAGATCGCGCTTGTGAGCGTACAACTCCTCGCGCAGACGTTTCAGCTTGACGTACTCCACATCCACCGCCCGCCATTCGTCGTCAGCTTCGCGGTAGGCTTGCTCCAGGTTGATAAGCTCGCGCTGCAGATCAGCAATTTGTGCGGAAAGAGGTTTCATGGCTTGTCCTCCTTTATGAAGCTGTGGTACGCTACCAGTGACCAATATTTTTGAAGCGTCTATCTCTTAGGCGCTTTTTTCTTTTTCTGCCTTCAGATAAAGCTCGACCATTTCCCCAATCGTGATCACATTTCGACCAAGGGGTCGGTCCGCGTCGCAAACCAGTTCGATCACTCCTGCTGCTGTTGTCAGGTCTTTCATGCTTCTTTCTCCTCCCTCGCTTCAAGGTATTGTCGGTTCAGGATCAAACGATTGCGGTACTCTTTTAATGCCCTGCGCCCGCCCGGGTACTTGGACGCTGCTGCTGCATCGTGGACAAAGTGCTTTTCGTGAGCTTCCTGCGCCAGTCGGTTCCAGTCCTTCATCATCGGCTTGTCCCTCCCATCATCAAAGCTTCCTGCCTCTCCCGGCGCATCAACTCGCGCGGATCACTGACGACGATTTCCAAGGCCCGCGCTTCTGCAAGCCAGTTATGCTGATGTATTACCGGGTCGATTCCGTATCTCTCGTCCATCAGGATATGAACGTCGTCTCCAGCCTGGAAAAGGTCCTCGATCTGCTTACCGAGGTGCGTCAGTATCCGTTCGTCGTCTTGCGTTATCGGCTGCCACGGGCGCCGGGTTCGCTCCCACTCGATCACGGCTTCCGCTTCTTTGATCACGTCCCGACACTGTTTGATCAGATTATTGAGTGAGACCGTCAGGCTACCCATCAGACGCGGATCAGTTGGCGGCGGAGCGTCGCCGTACAAGTGCTTGAGCATTCGTATTGCATAGTGATTGCCGCATGCTTGAACGAAGTCCTCGGCGTCTTCCCGCATCGGAGTGGTCCGGCCGTTGATCACATCAGACACCCACCTGGCCGATCGGCCGATCTTCTTTCCGAGCGTTTCGTACGTCAACTGTTCGCCTGTTCTTTGGTGGCGAAACGCATACTCGCAGATGTCATGTATCCGCGACCGCGAATACAGCGAGATTGGTTCGTTACTGTTCCCCATCTGTTCCCCTCTTTTCTTAATGGTTTTCAAGATACGATGTGATTGTGCTCATCTTCCAAGCGCTCCCTCGGCAACCCACCGAGGGGCTTTCTTTGAAAACTCCCGCCAGGCCGAAAGAAATGCTTGGCGCCGGGCTTTGGTAGGACTTTCCACCCATTTCGTCGAATCTGTATGTCGGAAGAACGTGAACTTTGGCGAGTGGCGTTCTTCTGATGTCGGAAATGGAAGGTGGTGGAGTGATGGATATTGACTTTAAAGACTTAGAAGAGACTGTTATCAAAAGATTTCAAGAAACATTAACGAATCCTGATAGTGGAACGGCTAAGTTAGTCTTACAACACGCTAGAATTTCGGCCAGAATAGCTACTATGGTTTTGCAAGAGTATCATCGCAGACTGCAGTCGATCCAAAACGAAGCTCGCTCTCAAGCCGATCAGCAATAGCCTTGATGGTTTTTTCGATGTCACAACCGGTATTGATATTGATTAATGGTGTGACTATCACATTTGGCTGAATTGTTTTTTTCAGTTCAGCCACTTCTTCCCGCACAATCTCGCGGATGCGTTGCTCGGTCAGTTCCATGCTTTCACCTCTTTTATTGGAGTTGTCCACCGGTTCCAGTGTTGACCGATGCCATGAGACTTTATATGAGATATGGAGGTTGGTGATAAAATGAGTGAGAAAAATCATGAAATTATTCATGACCTCACAATTTTGTATATGAAAAACTCTGTAAAACTAGCTGACTATAGTACCCCTGAAGATTATGCTCGTATTTACTTGGAGAACTACTACAAAATCCAAAAAGCATTTACTGAATCAAAAAGCACGATAGTAGCTGATGTGTTTGGGAAAAAGTAGCACCACTTTTGATGAATAGGGTCTGTTACCTTAAGAATCCATCTTCCATCAAATGGTGAATTAACTTTCCAAGTTCAGCAGCACCCTTTATTACCTCCGGCAAGACCTTCAGTTCTTCGTCGGAGGCTCCGTTCTCACACTTGTCTTGTATCCAAGTAAAAACTGATTGTGCAGTCTCAGTGATACGGAGCAGCGTTTGCTCATTTTGGTTCATAAGATCCACCTCCTTTACTGGGGTTGGCACTCTACTTTTTCCCGGTACCTTTCGGGCGTTTGGACGGGTTAATCGAGCGTTTGAACAGCCCGGTTAGATTTGTGGACTGCGGTACCATCAGTTTCGGGACATTGCCTTGCAGCGCTTCGTGAAGAAAGCGATCCAAGTTTCCCGGCAACTTTTTGGGTTCGTTCATTCGGGACCTCCTTTCATGCGGATTGTTGTTCTTCGTCAAGCAGATCGGCGACGCTGACGCCGAGGGCGCGGGCAAGGTTTTTCAGAATCCTGACCGTAGGACTAACTCGACCGTTTTCTATATCGCTAATCAGCGATTGGGACACATTTGCTGATACGCTTAACTCCGTTTGCGTCATGCCTTTCAATTCTCGGAGTGCCCGGAGTTTCTTCATTGTTATCACCTCCTCGATATGATATTAACGTTATTTCGATAATTAGTCAACGATTTTTCGATAATCACTTCCAGTTTTTTTGTGATACTCTGGACATGATTATCGAAATAACGATAAAGGTGATCCCTTTGAAACCAAACGAGCGAATTATTCAATTGCGTCAAAAGCTTGGATTGAGTGGAAATCAACTGGCTAAGCTGGCTGGAATGGCGCAGTCTACTGTCAGCTCAATTGAGTCTGGAAAAACAAGTCCAACGGTTGAGTCGCTAGAACGCATCTGTCATGCACTTGGTATTACACTGTCGGATTTCTTTGCTGACGACTCCGACCAATTCCCTCCCGACCTCCTGCAACTGATCGAGACAGCCAAGAAGTTGACCCCGGAGGAACGGAAGAACCTTAATCTCTTCCTTCAATCCACCCTCGAAAGGACTGGTAAAAATGAGTGACCCACTGTTGAACCAAATTCTCAGTGAGATTAAAGACCTGAAATCCAACATAGCAACGAAGTCAGACGTTGAGCAGATCAAGGCTGAATTGGCAGCGATCAAAAATTCTGTTGAACGCATCGAGATGAACCAACCAGAGGATATTAAAGCCATGCTCCAAACGATCTCCGATAAACTTGATGAGCGCGATTCTGAAATCCAAGTGCTGAATCGCCGAGTGTTTAAGGTTGAATCAGCGCTTGAACGGTTGTCTGGTCAGTAACTGCCCTCGTATATGCGATGCTTGCCAACGTCCAAAGAGAACTCAACCTTTTAAGCTGGTTGTTGCTTGTTTTGTAAGATACATACAACATCATTTGTAAAAAAAATTTCTCTCGGATCTTTATTGAAAAAGTTGGCTATTTTTAACATTACCTCTGCAGTAGGTGTTCCGCCTTTCTCGATAGCAATAATGGTATGTCGAGATACACCTATTGCTCTAGCCAATTCCTCCTGAGTCATGTCAAATTCTTTGCTTCTGCGGAGGTACTTCACATTATTCTTCAATATCATCACCTCCCATTTGTTGCATGAATCTTACAGCGCACATTGTAATATGTATGCAACAATTTGTCAACTAAGAACAACAGACGATTTATTGGCTTTTTGTAGTCTGTACTTTACAATTTGTAATATAAGGTTGACAAAGGGGTACATATTATGGAAAATGAACTCGGAAATCTTTTGAGGGAGTTACGAGGAAAAACACCATTAAGAGAAGTTGCTGCAAAAACCGGATTAAGCCACACGTATATTCGTGATTTGGAATTGGGTATAAACCGGTCAACAAAAGCACCAATAAAGCCATCTCCCGACACCTTAAAACGTCTTTCAGAAGCTTACAACTATCCGTATAAACAGCTTATGAAACTTGCCGGGTATATAGGTGACAATGAGCCTGATCTAAGTGTCTTCTCAGAGCGACTTGCAATTGGTATTCAAAAGATGGGCTTAGATCTCAAAGATGTTGCGGGAAAATGCAATGTTTCAGTGGATTACATTCAGAAATTGTTGCTATCCCCAAGCCAACTTCCTGGCTCTGATACGCTGAATAAACTCGCTGAATTGATCAATGTTACCTCAGATTACTTGGCAGGTTATACCGACGATCCCAAAGGATACGGCACCAAGTCTTATCCCACCGATAAACCAGATTTAAAAGAGCTTCTGGAAAACCAACCTCTCCGATACGATGGAGTGGAACTATCTCCGGAGGAACAAGAAATTATCACTGCTCATGTCCGTATGGCGTACGACCTCATCAAGAAAAGCAACAAGATTCGCGCGGGACAGAGGAGGAAAAACACACCCAGCGAGGAGTAGTTGCTTGTGATCCAGTCCATCCAGACAATCGTTAAACGATTGGTCCGATATTACAAGACACGCAGCCCTTATGAACTAGCAATCGCACGTGGCTATCACGTCATCTACTCACCGACATTACCCGAACGAATCTCAGGTATGTTTGTTCCGATCGGTCGTCGAGGGGTCATCTTCATCAATACCAATGTCCCCTCCCTTCGACGTCCATTCATCATTGCACATGAACTGGCTCATGGGGTACTTCGACACGAAGGGGAACGATTTACGTTTCAAGTGGACAGCCACCGTCTCAATTGGAAACGTCTGAGCGTCCAGGAAAAAGAGGCTCACCTCTTTTCCGCATCCTTGCTCCTGGATGAACTGAATTTTGAAGATGGAATGACGATTGAGCAAGCAGCAGCCGTCACCGGCTGTCCACCCAAAATCATCGAGATATGGCTCCACGAACAAACCAAAGCACGACATGGTTTTTCTTTTTAACCCACAAACAGAACATATGTTTGTGTTTTAGGGAGGCGAATATCGTGAGTCATTGGTGTGTTCATGACACCAGCTAACCAGCTGAGAATCAAACAAAACGTGGGGAAAGGAGAGTCCGCATGATCGCCTTATTCGAAGCCATTCAGGAGTTTCTTACATACTTGAAAGTGGAGGTGAATCGCAGCGGCGAAACCATAAAAGGATACGAGAGGGATTTATCTCAATTCCACCGGTTCTACCTTTCCCAATGGAAGGTAGAACCCTTTGTCGATGAAATCGAGACGCATCATTTGCGTACGTTTCTTCGCTACTTGTCGGAAGAGAAAAACTACAAGACCAACAGCATCATTCGGATGATCGCGACGTTTCGCTCCTTCTTCCGTTTCCTCGAACGGGAGGAGTACATTCAGAAAAACCCGAGCAACCGTCTCCAGGCACCCAAGAAGCCGGAGAGCATTCCCAAATACCTGACCAAAGAAGAAATCGAACGGCTATTGTCTGTCGTTGATCAAAACAAAGACAAAGGGAAACGAATCTACACCATCATCCAAACGCTTCGATATACCGGCCTGCGCATTTCGGAACTGACCAACCTCAAGATTGAAGATGTCAACTTTGAGGAAGCGTCGATCACTGTGTGGCACGGAAAGGGAGACAAGTACCGGATTATTCCGCTGCATCCGGAGCTGGCGCCGATTCTTGGAGACTACCTGGAAAATGTACGGCCCAAGGTTAGCTCCCCCTATTTCTTTGTCACCAAGAAGACGGGGACAAAAATGACTCCCGGCTATATTCGCCTGACGATTCATAAGATCGCCGAAGAAGCCGGGATTACCAAAAACGTCACTCCCCATGTCTTGCGACATTCGTTTGCGACGTCTCTTTACAAAGATCATGGCGTGGATTTGCTGCGGATCGGGAAGCTGCTCGGCCATGCTTCGCCGCGGGCGACCTCGATCTACACCCACACCACCCCGGAACATTTGCGAGAAGCATTGGAGAAATTATCGTAGTGAGGAGGGAACAGCTATGGAGACCAATGAACGCGTGGAAGTGATCATCGAACTGTTTCGGGAAGGCCATTCGGCAGAAGAAATCGCCGATTTGCTCGGATACAAAGGAAAAGGTGGTGTCAGCGGCTACATGCGCCGGCATGGCTACCGCTGGGATTGGACGATCAAAAACTACGTCCCTGATCCTTTGGCGAAGCGCGAACCATCCGAGAATGTGGACGAATCCACCTTACTTTTTAACCCGTCTACAAGCAATTTCCAAAAAAGTGTAATAAATAGCCAGACTTTGCCGGCAAGCAATGATTTGCAGGCCGGCAATGAACTGCAATTTGAAAATGGAAATATCTTTACAGAAACCAGCAATTCCTTGCAAGTAAATGACGAAAGTAACGTCGTCGCGTTCCCAAATCAGCCGGGGCAAAATTCCACTACAGCACCCGGCCCCATCTTACCGCCGGAACTAGTGCAAGGATTGCAAGAGATCCTGCGAAACAAGGACAAGCTGCTAAACATGGTCACGGATCGGCCGCAGCCGCTACATATGAAACGGTACAGAGGGCCGGCTGTAACCAAAACCGTGCAGATTCAGGCGCAGCTTTCGGAACGATTGACAGGGTTTGTGAACAGTACCGGTTACACGGTAAAGGATGTGGTAAATAAGGCCGTTGAGGAGTTTTTGGAGAGGTATGGGGGATAAGAGTCCGTATGGGCTCTTATTTTTAAAGGAAAATAAAGAGCCTACCGCATTTCTGCGATAGACCCTCTCGATAATTTTCTTTGGACACATACTATGAAATAAAAGAAGGACCCTATGGGTCCTTCTCTAAAAATTAGTTGGCAACTACTTCTTTGCCACCAACAATTACATTACCCTCAAGGTCTGCGGTGTTAAGGTCGGAATCCGCAGTCACAACCTTAACGGCTTGAGCAGTATTGTAAGGATCAACCGTAAGCACTACTTTCTTGTTATCAGTGCTATGGTTATCTACAGCAGTTACTGCGAGAGTTGCGCCGTTTACTGTTACTTCGAAATCATCAATATAAGTCGGTCCGCTTACAATCGTATCAATAGATTCACTGAATGTCAGTTCTACATGAGTAGAGTCGACTTTCTTAGCGGATACAAGTACCGGCTGTACGTTATCCTTCAGACCAGAGAGTACAGTATCTAAGTCATCAGCCTCGACTTTTGCTCCAGCTTCAGACTTCAAGTCGCTAGAGATGCTAAACAGTACATCTGCAGTGTTCTCGATGCTACCTGCCGGAAGTTTAATAACAACAGTTGTTACATCCGGATCAAAGTAGATTTGAGTACCTTCCGGCAAATCTTGACCATCGATCTTGTAGTTGGATGCATCCAGGGCAGCAGTCGTCATGTTTTCTGGGAATACAATAGTAATAGTGTCTCCAGAAGCAGTGATTTTACCGTTGAGATCCATATCCGGTACAGAAGCTGCTTCTTTTGTCAGGGTAACAGACGTTGCTGTATTTCCATTGCCAGCTGTATCTACTACTGCATTTGCTCCAAGTTCGATAGTGTAGGTTCCTGCATTAATTGTCGTACCAGTACGAACTGCTGCAGAGTCAATTTCCAGAATTGTATTTTGGCCTTTAGCATCGGCTACAATATTAACTGCAGAAACTGTCTTCTTGACACCGTTCTTGTCTTTCAGAACTACTTTGCTGATGTCAGGTGTTGCAATTACCTCATTAAATCTAACTTGGAATACTTCATTCGTAGAAGTAGCTGCATCGAGAGCAATTTTGCTATAACGGCTATCTACTGCCGGTGCAACAGTATCCTTAGTCAATGTCACATTAGAGGTGAACGCATCACCAACAAGGTTATTGGAGATAGCTTTATAACCGCTTACGTTGACAGCAAGATTTGCTACACTTTCGCCAGTGTTATAAAGTTTCACTCCACCGTTATCAGAAACTGTAACAATGTATTCTTTTGCATTAGCACCTGGAGCAACAGCTACATTAAGTGCAAATCCACCTTTTGTTACAGCAACGGTTGGAGCAGTAACTTCCTTGCTGAATACCAATTTAAATTGATTTGCGGCTACAGGAGTAACAGAGCTTACCTCTGGTGCAGTTACATCCTCGACAACATTAAACTTCTTGGTAATAATTGCCGCATTGTTCGGAGTGGGCTCCAAGTCTTTAACATTTGCCAAAGTTATCGTGTGCTCACCTACTGCGAGACCAGAAACTGCTCCGGTAAGAGTTACAGATTTAGCAGGGAGTGTTGGTGCCGCAGCAAAATTAACACCATCAATCTTAATCAGACCAATTGCAGATACGTATTCAGAGAAGTTAATTACCAAATCTGCTCCGTCTACTTCTACAGAATCAACTGCAGGAGCTGTCGTATCTGTGTAGGTAAATGTTTTAGTGACGTCTTCAGTGAGACCACCAAGATCTTTATTCAATACACCCTTTTTAACTTTAACAGAGACAAAGTCACCAGTTTTCAAAGGGGTATTAAGAACAATAGTAACTTTAGAAGCATCATCTTCATCTACAGATACCGTGTAATCAGTATCTGCAAGAGCTGCTCCGTTGTTTACTTTAATTTCGTAGTTCTTTGCAGAGCCAGCAGTTACCTCATCCAACTCATCATCAAAGTCAACAACAATGTCTTTCGCGTTAAGAGCAGTTACGCTCTCAACTTTCAGCTCGCCACTATCTACCGGCAGCAGGTCCGGATCGTTTTCAGGATTCCAGGTACCTTCACCGTCTACGATAGCGTACGGATTCTTTTCAAAGTGATCCAGACTAGCCGGTTTCATCACTTTGCTCAGATCGCCGTTTGCCGTCAGGATGTCCTGGAACGAAGCAGCATTACCATCAGCGTCAACATAGGTGGTGCTGTCCAGATTATCCACAATTTCGTCAAGCGCCTCGTCAAAGTGATTGAAGAAAGCATCGATGTTATAGTATTTATCTACTTGGCCGCCAACGTAAAAGCCAGCGTCCGGCTTCGCCATAGCGGAAGCAGCCATGCTTGCTACAACAGCTGTCGAGAGTACAGAAAGCACAAGCTTTTTGTTCACGTACTACCCCTCCAGATCTAGATAGGAATTTTGTCTTTTCTGTCTGTTTATCTGTTTATCATAGATGGAGAGACACTTCTAGGCTGGCAATCGTGATGTATGTGTTTCTCCTTAAACTGAGCATCTGTTACGATTACGAGGCATTGAATCAGGGAGCAGAGGGGATTCCCTCTGCCCCTGTTCATTCCATGCCCTCAATCAAACCTAGATGAGTAGACCCGACTTACTTGGAGATTTTATGGGTGTACTCTTCGGATTTACCGTCTTTGGTCGAGGTGATAACTACTTCAGTCTCGCCCACTTTGCCCAGAACGGTTACTTCGAAGTCACCGTTGTCGTCTGCAGTTGCCTGGCCTTCACGAGTACCAACTTTCACCTTCACAGTTGCGCCTGGTGCAGCAGTACCGGAAACTTTGTACGAAGACAGGACGCCAGGGAGTACATCTGTTACAACCACTTCTACAGATTCTTCGTCAAGCAGGTCTACCGGATCTACCGGATCTTCCGGATCCTCGGGGTCAACTTTGCCGCCAGCGAATTGTTTGAAGAAGTTGGTCAGGTAATCTTCGAGCTCATCGTCATCGTAGTCTCTCTTCGCATCATCTTCGGAAGATACTTTGATGACGTAGTCCCAAATGTTACCATCGTCGTCGGTTTCTACGAGGATTACGTAGTCGCCTACGTCGACACCGTCGCCTTCTTCCATGTCATACGCGTTGATGAAGGCAGTTTTGGAGTTCAGCGTGAACGTAGCTCGCTTACCTTCGGCATAATCGAAGTAGAACTTGTTGCTGCCATCTTTCTTGTCAACGCGAGCAACCGTCAGAGCATGCAGATCTGCTTTTTCCAGTTCTTTGTCAGTTGCCGGTTTGTAATTGCCATCGCCGAAGAAGTCAGCGCCATCAATGTCTTGAGCACTGTCAACTACTTCGACAACATCTTTCACGATAACTTCGTCGCTGGAGTTCAGGCGGAATGCGATGAAGTCACCGCGGTTGATGTTATTATCCAGCAGCTCTTCGAGATCGTCGTCCAGTTTGAAGGTTTTGGTCGTTACCTTGCCGGTTTCGCCGTCTTTGGTAATAACCTCGATCTCGTCGTTGTCGCTGCGGCCGCCCATTTGGGTAACCAGACCGTACATCGTTTTGCTGCCCAGGCCTTTACCAGCAACAACGAAGATTGCGTCTACTTCTTCTTCTTCTTCATCTACGGCATAGTATACATCCAGACCGTTTTTGTCAGCGATGTCAGAGAACTTCACTACACCCGGGTTTTTCAGCTCGGGACGTCTGCCGGTGGTGATATTGTCAGTCATGTCGAAGATGGCCGTGTCGGAAGTAACGGTGTAGAGACCGTCTTCATCCTTGATGGTTTCATCATCTTCGTCAGCCGCGTCATTCCAAGCTTTGTCTTTCAGCTGTTTCAGCTTGATCGGGAGAACTTTAACTTTCTCTGCTTCGCCTTTGGAATCCAGCGTTACTTCCAGCAGCATGATGTCGGTCTTGCTCGGTACGAAGTCCTCTTCGATTTGATCCGGATCATCTTCGTACGACTCGCCATCTGCTTTGTAAACGTCTTCCGCATCGATCGTGATATCCAGCTCTTTGCCGTTTTCGTTGATGATGCCGAATTCGTATTTACCTTTGTTGTACTCGGCTTTGCGGGTCACGATTGCTTTGAAGCGGCGATCGTCTACGCTGTCCTTGGTTTCGATGTGGCGGATACGGCCAGATGCATCCAGGTACAGTTTAACTTCTTCGCCACGCAGGTCGCGAACCAGATCCCAGTTGCTGGAGTTCAGTTCTTCTACATCTTTGTTGGCGTTGTCGGAGTAAGTGGAGCCCGTACGGAAACGATAGGTTTTGCCGTCGATTTCCAGACGGTTGTCGCCGTCGTTGCGTACAATTACGCGTTCCACTTTACCTTCAACTACGGTGCTGTTCGCGAATACCAGCAGTTTTTTCTTGTTGCCGTTTGCGTAGTAAACGCTGTACACGTCCATTTCTTTCAGGTCGGCCAGCTTCGCCGGTTTGTTGTCGCGGAATACCAGGAAGTCTACGCCTTCTTCCAGGTCTTTCAGCGCGTTGAAGTTGCCGCCATCCAGGTTCTCGATGCGTTTCTTGTCAGCGTCGATTTTCTTGATAACTTCGGAACCGTATTTGTAACCTTCTTTGTTTTGGTTCAGGCTTTGGTCGTCGATTACGTGGATGTAGCTGATTTTGTTGTCTTTATCCAGAACAACTTTGGCGGAGAAGGTGTAATTCTCGTTCGCCTTAATGATTTCCTTGATACCTTTTACGTTGCTGTCGTACGGTTGGAAGTTGAACGTAACTTTGGTATCTTCGGTGAAACGATAGGTTTTGCCGCTGCCGTCCAGTTCGATTTCCAGATCGTTCAGATCGGAAGTTTTGCTGATGTCATCCACTTTGAACTTGGACTTGTCGTTCAGGTAGAAGGTGCCCAGACGGTCCATAACCACGTCTTCGTCCTCGGAACCTTCCATCCATACAACGGTGTTTTCCTTGTCGTCCTTGATCCACACTTGTACGTGTTGACCAGCGAACTCGTTCGGGTTGATGCCGTCAGCCACTTTGAACGTGGTGCCTTTGGAGCCCATGCCGGCGTCTTTGCCGCTCAGGATGATTTCGTTGGCTTTCAGGGAACCCAGACCGATAACCGGTACGTTGGATACGATCGGCAGTTCGCCTTTGCTGTCGCGAGCCCACTCCATGTCGTATACGTCAACGTCCAGGTACTTGGTCAGCAGGGTTTCGTCTTTTACTTCAAAACGAATGTCAGTACCGAACTCAACTTGCTCCATCAGTTTTACGCGGAGCGCGTTGTCCATCATTCTGAAGATGTCGCCGCGAGTAGCCGCGTTGTTCGGAGCTGCGATGTTTTTCGCAATGTTCAGCTTCGCAGCTTCTGCGATCATGTTGTTCGGCCATACGCCTTTAACAGCCGGCTCGTAACCCAGAACGCGAACGATCATGGTTACAGCTTCTGCGTAAGTAACGTTGTTGCCAGGACGGAAGGTTTTGTCCGGGTAACCTTTTACGATTTCTTGACCGGAAGCTACGTTAACATAGCCAGAGAACCAGTCGCTCGGTTTTACGTCAGTGAAGATGGACTGGTATTGTGCCAGTTTTGCACCTTCCGACATGTTTTTCAGACGAACCATCAGGGTAGCGAACTCGGCACGGTTGATCGGACGATCCACACCGTATTCGCCGTTGCCATAACCGGAAACCAGGTTCAGTGCTGCCAGACGTCCTACTACTTTCTGCAGTTCGGTATCCATTTTAGGAGCTTCGGTGTTGGTGGTCTCCTCGGCAGCGAATGCCATCGGTGCTACAGTAAGTGCAAGTGCACTTGCCAGTACGCTGTTAACAACCTTTTTCATAACCTTGGGTTCTCCTCCTCTGGTATAAACAAATTGTTCTTGGGGAATATTTGTTTTCGATCTATCTCTCTTTTTAAAGCCCGAATCCTGCAAGCGCGTGTCACCTCCTTTCGCAGGACTGCATTGACATTCTTGCTCACATAAATCTCTAGTATTTTCAGTATTGTGTAAACGCGGCAATCCCTAGTGTAACACAGTTGCTAGATTTCGTGAATCTTTTTTACACAATTCCCCGTTTTTCGTGTGACATCCTATTAAACGCCTCAGACCTGAAAAAGTTGCGGTGCCTCCGAAAAAGTTTTTAATTTTTTTTGTGGCCGTTACTTTCACGTATTATGTATGCAGTGACATCCGCCACACCTCGTATTATAGGACAGGCGGGACGGACTGTCACTCATGAATCTTTTTCCAAATTGCCAAGAAAATTTACTGTTCTTCCGTTACCTTCCTGTAGCTGTCTCGAAGTTTACGACAGCCAGGTTGTAGTTTTGCACGGCCTGTTCGTACTGGTTCTCCTGATCAGCAAGCGCTTCTGCTGCCTGAATCACTTCCAGCGTGGTCGCCAGGCCGTTTTCATAGCGCAGGCTGGTCAGGCGATAGCTCTCTGCCGCCGCTTCCTTGGCCTTTTTTTGGAATTCGATGCTCAGTTTCGCCGCATTCAGGCTGTAGTAGGCTTCCGCTACTTCGCGGGAGACGGTGCGCTTTTGTTCCTCGATCGCCAGCTTTGCCTTTTCCACGTTGTAGCGGGCGATTTTGCCCGGGTACGTGGACAGGGCGGAATACTCCTCAATCAGCTTCACATTCAGTTCGGCCAGACTCAACTCTTCCTGCTTTTGCGTGATTTCGATACGCTGCTGCAGCGCCTTTTCCTGTGCCTGTTGCAGCGTCATCGACGGGGCGGCCACCTGTTTGTTTTCGTTGGACAGCTTCCATTTCTTGTCCAAATCCACCCCGAGGAATTCGTTCAGCTTCATGCGGGCAATCTCCACGTTGTTTTCCGCCGCCGCCAGCGCTGCCTGCGCACCGGCTACGCCCATTTCCGCCTGCAGGATGTCCGTCTTCGCCTTGGTGCCAACGTCAAAATGGGCTTTGGCCACCTTGAGCTGGGTCTGGGCACGCTCCAGGCTTTGTTTCTTCAGATCCAGGTCGGCTTGTGCATGCAGCAGGGCGTAATACAGTTGTTGAGCTCCCAGCTTGATTTGGTTCTCCGTTGCCTGTACCGCCAGCTTGTTCAGCTTTTCCGTCATTTTCGCCTGCGCGCTGGTCACGTATTTTTGCTTGGCGGCGTCCAGCGAACGGACGAATTCGGAAGGGATCTCCGCTACCGATCTGTATGTAAGCTCGGCGTTGACGCTTGCATTCTTTTCGTCCAGGCGGGCCTGCTGCAGCTTGGGATTTGTCTTCAGCGCCTGTTCCACCGCTTTTTCCAGCGTCAGTGTCTCTGCGGCATCTTGCGCGACAGGTTTAGCGGCTGTGTCCGCTTGATTGTTCTGGTTCGAGGGAGTGGTTTGTGTCTGATTGGTCGCCTGAGATGCGGTCCCATCGTTGGCAGACTGGGCCATGGCCCCTGCGCCAATCGAGGTGGCGACAAGCGCAGCCAGCGAGATGGCCAGCCATTTCTTCGGCGAATATGGAAGGTTCATGTTTCTGCACTCCTTTTCGCATTTTTGTCGGTTCCGACAGTACGGAAACTTGGTGGTTTGTCCCAAGATTCACTATATCACAGTTAAATGTTTCGTACACGAAGAATCTCGCACTTCCAGGTTTATCCTCCTACCGTTCATACTTTACCATGTATACACCTCCGCTCTCCCTGTTAGCACATGAAAACTGTCCCGTGTTAGTACGAATGAGCGGCGAAAAAATTTCACCATTCGCGCAGCGCACCGGAACGTGCTATGCTAACCCTTGAGGTGATGTGTAACATGCTGCAGCAGTACAAAACAGTCGCCGGGTATGGTGAAGACGAAATTGTCATCGAGCGTTCCCGGTTTATCGGATATGCCCAACGCGTCACAACGGAAGAAGAGGCTGCCGCCTTCATCGCCATGATTAAAAAGAAGCACTGGGACGCAACGCACAACTGTTCCGCCTTTGTCATCGGCGAAAACGACCAGATTCAGCGCTCCAGCGACGACGGAGAACCGAGCGGGACAGCCGGCAAGCCGATCCTGGAGTGCATCAAAAAGAACGGCCTCAAGGACACCGTGGTCGTAGTCACCCGTTATTTCGGCGGGATCAAGCTGGGTGCGGGCGGCCTGGTGCGCGCCTACACGGCCGGCTGTGTCACGGCGCTAAAGGCTGCGGGCATCGTCGTCCACACCCTGCACCAGCAGATATCGGTTACCGTCGACTATCACTGGTGGGGCAAGGTGGAAAACGAACTGCGCCTCGGCCAGCACCGGGTCACCGCCACCGACTACACGGACAAAGTTACTGTACACCTGCTGATTCCCGATGGCCAACAGGATGCCTTTGTGGAGCAGATGACCAATTTGACCAACGGACAGGCCGACATTGTGCTGGGGGATCGCGAGTACGTGGAAGTGCCGGTGGAGGCCGTTGGCGGAGACGAATAACCCGAATCGAAAAACTTGTGTCCCGCACTAAGATTGTCTAGGATGGAGAGGTAAGCAAGAAACCAACAATTCGTAAAGGCGGGGAGCGCAGTGGGGAAAACGCTGGACGAGCTGTTTGACAAGCTGGATGCTGTTGCCGAGCGGATGGAGCAGGGGTTTCGGGAGATCGACAAGCGGTTTCAGAACGTGGACAGGCGGTTTGAGCAAATTGACAAACGTTTTGAACAGATTGACAAGCGTTTTGAGCAGATCGACAAACGGTTTGAACAGATTGACAATCGGTTTGAACAGATTGACAAACGTTTTGAACAGATTGACAAACGTTTTGAACAGATTGACAAGCGTTTTGAACAGATTGACAAACGGTTTGAGCGGATCGAGGAGCGCTTGGACAAACACGAGCGCCGCTTAATCAGCGTGGAGGAGATGACGGCCTCTCTCATCCAGATGGTCGGTCATACCAACGCCCGCTTGGAAGAGGTGCAGGCGGACGTCCACGATCTCCACGCGGCGTTCAAACAAACCAACGAAACCGTGACCTTTTTGGACAAAAAGGTGTGGGAACAGGAAAAGCAGCTGTTCCTGCTGCGCGAGAGATTTGACAAGTATCTGGACGACAAAAACAGAAGCTGAAGAGGAAATTCCTCTTCAGCTTCTTTCATTGTTACTGCTTCGGCAGTTTTTTCAGTTGGACCATGACGCGGATGGTGATGACCGCCATCTCTGCGCGGGTCAGATAAGACTTCGGCAGGAAGCGGTACGTCGGCTTTTTGGCTGTCGGATCGTTCGGTTCGCCATTCATGATCTTCGCTTTGGCCACCGCCAGTACGGAAGGCTGCGCATAGTAGCCGACATCCTTGGCGTCGGTAAACATCTTGGCCAGGGCCGTTTTTGCCGCATCCGGCGTGCCCAGTTTCAGGTTGAGCGCGCGGGCGATCATAATTGCCGCTTCTTCGCGGGTCAGCGGATCGTCCGGACGGAAGTAGCCCGGCTCCTTGCCGCGAACGATGCCGGCGCGGGCCGCCGTTTCAATGTATTTGTACTGGTAGTCCCACGTGTCCCGTGTCGGACGCACGTCGTTGAACGTCGGCGAAGACGGCGTGCGGCTGTCGGCGTACGGACCGTCATTGATCGGCAGGTCGAGCGCCTTCACCAGCATGGTGGCAAACTCGCCGCGCGTGATGTCACGGTTGGCTCCAAACGAGATGGCGCTGTAGTTGGGCATGATCCCTTTGGCGTACAGCGTCTCCATCGCGTCACGCGCAAAATCGTGATTGACCACGTCGTCAAACGACTCTCTGGTCTTCATGACCATGTAGTACCCAAATCCGGCAAACGGCACCGTGATGGTCTTCTTGCTGGTATTGACGACTCCGCCAAGGTTTTGCCATTCATCCCCATTGTGATAGTACACGGTCAGGATGTTGTTGGCCGCGTTGACAATCGACTGATCGTACTTGATCGTCAATGTGCCTTGTTTGCTCGGCACCAGGTTGTCTTCGTAGCGATCCTTGAAGGTATCGATTTCGTCCCCGTCGGTGTAGTACGGATCGCGTCCGCCCGGCGCGTTTTTGTCACCGGCATCAATGTAGTAGAGCGGGCTGGCGTAGTTGAAGTTTTCATTCAGCGCCAGTTTGGACTTCATGTCATCGTCCGGAATCGACACTTGTCCGGTCGTCCGGTCGGCAATGCCGAAGTACAGCTCCACATCGACAAAGATGTCCTTGGTCGGATTGGTGACTTCTTTGCCCTCCCGTTTGTTGGGCGGCGACACCAGTACGGTTCCGGAAGGGAACTTCAGCTCCAGGCTCTTGTCAAAGACGCTGAACGACGTTTTCTTGCCCAATACTTCGCGATACTCGGCACCGTTTACGGACGAGTTGGCATTGAAAATCTGAATCTCGTCGTTGTAGGACGTGTTGCCGACATAAACGGTGTACTTGATCTTGTTCAGGCCCGCTTTCAACGCAACGGTAGCGGTAAACACATAGTAGGATTTCGGGACTGGTCTGCCCAGGTCTTCATTGTACTCGAAATCCCGCTCCGTGGTGTTGGTTACCTTCGCTTCCGTTTTGCCGAACATCACCTTGGTCGCATTTTCCGCAAAGATTTTGATCGGCACGCTGTTGGCATTGACGATGATGTACGGGTCGCTTTCCTTGGCTTTGACCGGGGAGATGACTTCCCAGCTGTTAGTGGTCTGGTCAATCTTCACATCGTAACGAACCACCGCGCCGTTGCCGTCTTCGGCCACGATCGTGTAGGTGGTGGTGCCGTTCTTCTTCAGGGTAAGCGGGAAGAGCGCCAGTTTTTGCTCCTGCTCCTCGCTTTTGGTGATCTCATCCTGAATTTGCTCCAGCAGGTCGCCGTAGTCGCTGCTGCGCATTCTGGCCCTAAACGACGTCTTCGTTTGAGCATCGAAGTTGTACTCCTGGAACTCCCGGCGCAGCCCGGAAGGAATCTGGCTCAGCGTGTCGTTGTAATCCTGGTTGTCTTCCTTTTGTTCCCAGTCGCCGTTTTCGTAGCGGAAATCGGCAATGCGTCTGCCGTTTTTCTCAATGTAGACGTGCTCTGCGTCTTTTACCGTAAACGTAAACTGGCTCAGGAACTTGGCGCCTGTCCGGTAAGCGGTGTCTGTCGGCTGTTTGACCAGTTCGTTGTCCTTGCCATTTTCGCTGATTTCCAGCTTGACGTCTTCAATCGTCGGCGCTTTGGACGTGATGTACAGGATCTTGTACGTGAAGCTGACGGACGGCTGCGTGGTCAGCGTGATTTCCAGCGTGTGTTCGCCTTTGGACTTGATGTTGTTCTGCAGGGATGCCTTGCTGATCGTAAAGGTGTTGTTGGACCCCACTGTCGGAGTAATCGTCGTTCCGTTCAGCTTGACTTCGATGTTGCTGGACGTCAGGTCGTAGTTGTACACCTTCCCGCTCAGCGAAACGAAGTCGTCGTCACTCTTGATCTGATACCCGCTCTCAAAGCTGCGGACCTGTCCCGAACCGTCAATGTACGTCAGCTGCAGATACGGCGCAATCTGGATGTTCAGTTTGTACGTGACGGACAGGGACGTCGTGCCGTCGGAATACCTGATCTCCAGATCCCCAGTACCCGCCGGCAGGTTGGACAGGGTAAACCTGAACTGCGTTGCAGAAAGCGCGTCGAGCGTATAGTTAATCGGGCTGCCGTTGTACGTTACGGTGTAATTGGACTGCGTACCGCCCATGTTCACCGTCTTCAGGTCTACCGTAAAGGTGGATTTCCCCACCGGGTTGACCGTGTACTCGGACAGCAAGGTCGAGTCGATGTACGCTTCGACAAATCGCGGTTTGGAACCGTCCACATAGGTAAACCTGTAGTCGTACCCGTTCACCTGGAAGAACCCGGAGTCCGTCTGCAGGCCCGTGGTCGGATCGGTGGTGGTGTACTCGTAGCTCAAGGTTACCCGGTAGGTGACGCCGTCATCCAAAATGCCGATATCAGCACCGCCGCTTGCAATCGGCGCGGTGAGGACATACTCGGTAAAGCCGTTGCCCTTGTACGTCCGGGAAGAGGGCGAGATGTTGTCTACCGAGAACGTTCCCCCGGTTTTTTCGTTTTTGTACTCCAGTTTAAACTGCTTGATCGTTTGTTTGTCGGTCTCTTCAAATTGCAGCAGAGCCGTACCAGTGATTTGATACGCTTCGCTGTTGGGACTGTTGGTTCCCGGCAGGGTTGCCACCTGGCCCTGCACCAGATTGGTCACAGGTGTCGGCGGTGTTCCCTGTTTTTGAATGGTCACGTTATAGAACTGGTTGGCGGTATCCTGGGAACGGGACACCACATGGATCGTCCGGATGATGACGCCCACTTTCTTGTTGTCGTTGTAAACGGTAAACTCCAGCCGGTTTTCACCCAACTGCGAAGGCAGGTTGGCGGCGAATGCGCCGGACGTGACCCTCGCCTCCACTTCGTCGCCGGTGGTCACGTTTTTCACGATGACTTTCTCGGCGTTCTTCACCTTACCGTCCACATTCAGGGTCAAACGGTTGGTCGATGCCACCGTAATCAGCGTGGTAGCCGACGTGAGCGGCGTGTCATTTACGCTGATGCTGTCAATATAGGGCGTGTTGTTGTACTGCACGTAGAATTGATAGTGTTCCTTGGTGACGCTTCCCACCCGTTCATAGAACGAGATGACGTTCAATCCCGGCTTCAGGGGGATGTCCCAGAACGTAAAGGTGTTGGTGCCGCTCAGGGTCGGCGTCGTGGAACTGAGATCCTCAATCGTCTGCCCGTTGTTGGTGGTAATTTTCAGACGCAGGTTGGCGCCTGTCACACCCGATCCGTAAATCCCGCGCAGCGTAATTTTGTTTTCCGCATGCAGCAACGGATTGGTGACGCTTGTCCCCTGATTGGGGTAATCGATCAGGACAATCGGGCTGTTCTGCGGTCGGTAATCGTAATATTGCAGGCTTTCATAGCCGGTGTTGACCGACACCACCTTGATAACGTTGATACCGTTTTTCAGATCGATGGTGCCGACAGGAATCTCAGAGCCGTCGTTTTTCGCTGTCGGAGCCGTAATGGTCTGAACCGCTTTCCCGTCCACCTGCACTTCCAGTACGGGGCTGGGGTCCAGATTGCCGGGATCCGAGTATTTGATCTTGAGATTGGTCAGTTTGCCGGAATGGGTAACAAGCGCATCACTGGCACTGTTCCCGGTGCCCGGCTGGTTCGGATTGACCGGCGGGATCAGATCGGACGGAGGCACGATCTGCAGTGTCGCCCCGGTCTGCTGTTTTTCCAGCTTGTAGTACATGGTGGCTTTTTCGGAGCCAAACCATACTTCCACTTTGGTCACTGCGCCGTTCCGATCAATCGTGATCGGCGGGAGCGTCAGCGTCTGTCCGACAAAGGCAGGGGCAGGATTATAGATTACCTGCGTGCCGTCTACGGCCACGGCGACCGTGTTGCCGGAGGCGGCCGTATTGGTCAGGACGATGCCGTCAATCGTTCTGTTCTTGACCTCAACCGGATTGGCAAAAGTACCGAAGGCATTAGTCTCGGAGCTGTCCACCACGATGGACGACGGGTTGGTAATCGTCCAGGTTCCCGCGGCTGACGCAGGCATCGCCGGAACCAGGCCGGTCACCAGCAGCAGCATCGTCAGACATACTGCGAGCCAACGCCGAAATTGCTGATACGTCGTTTGCAAGGTCTTCACCTCTCCACATGTTTTTGTTCTCGGATTTTGTCCCCTGCCCGAGAGCGTAAGAGACGCCATTCTCGTCTTTTTCTTTTATCGGAAAATCATCGGTTTTGCTTTACTTCTTTATGTTAAAAAGCGGAAAAAACCCCTGCTGGTCATCCAGCAGGGGTTTGCCCGACTAGTGGCTTCGCCGTTCCGTATACTTGATTTTTAACCGTCGGACCGCGTTGATCAGCGGGCGGTGACGGCGGCCGACGAGACCGACCACCTCGGTGGCGAGATGCATCGCGAACAGCAGCGCTGCCATCACGATGATGGTTGTCCATTTGGTCGTTTTCGTCAGCACAATCGCCATCGTGCCGAAGAAGATGCTGATCGTATAGATGGTCAGAACCGTGGCCCGATGCGACAGGCCCATGTTCAGCAGACAGTGGTGCAGATGCCCTTTGTCCGGGCTGGAAATCGGCTTTTTGTTCACGATTCGGCGAACAATCGCAAAGAACGTATCCCAGAGCGGAACGCCCAGCACCACAATCGGGATGATGAACGAGACGAACAGCGCTTCCTTAAAGCCCATGATGGACAGCGCCGCCAGGTTGAAGCCCAAAAACAGCGAACCGGTGTCCCCCATAAAAATGCGGGCCGGATGGAAATTAAAGTACAGAAAACCCAGGATGGCCCCCAGCAGCACGAAACAGTAGATGGCCACGTGTTCGTAGCCGGGACCGTTGAGCAGCGCCACGATCGCCATGGTGGCAGTGGCAATGGCCGATACGCCGGCGGACAGCCCGTCCAGACCGTCGATCAGGTTGACCGCGTTGGTGACACCGACGATCCAAATGATCGTGATCGGGGCCGCCAGCCACAGCAGCCAGCCGCTGGTAAAGTCAATGCTGCCTTCGTACGGCAGGTTGACAATGCCGATTTTCAGGCCAAACGGAATGACGACCACGGCTGCCGCCAACAATTGGCCAAACAGCTTCCACTTGGGCGATAGCTGCAGTTTGTCGTCCAGTATCCCCACTGTCATGACGATCGTTCCGCCGATGAAAATCCCCAACATTTCCTTGAAACCGGAAAATGGAACAAACAGCAAAAACGAAACGAGATAGCCCGCGTAGATGGCCAACCCGCCCATGCGCGGCATGATTCGCGTATGCACCTTGCGCTGGTTGGGCTTATCTACGGCGCCGATGGATTCAGCCAGTTTTTTCACATAGGGTGTGGCCGCAAAAGCCACGATCAGTGAAGTCAGAAACCCGAAAATCATCGTTGACATCGGCAGTTTCTCCTCTCTACGGGCACCTTCCGGAGCGGTTTTCCCCTTTTTCCTTCAAGACAGTCCACACAAAGCGCGGAATGGCCAACTGCCGCTTCCAGCGCGACGGCTGAGCAAGCAACCGGTACAGCCACTCCAGATGCAGCCGCTGCCACAGCTTTGGCGCTCGCTTTACTTTCCCAGCAATGACGTCAAAGCTGCCGCCCACTCCCATCATCAGGATTGCCTGCAGTTGATCGCGATATTTGGCGATCCACTCGTCCTGCTTGGGAGAGCCCATCGCCACAAAGAGCAGATGGGGCGCTTTTTCCGCAATCTCCTCCACGATTGCCGGCTCTTCGCCTTGTTGAAAATATCCGTCCCGATACCCGACGATGCGCGCACCCGGATATCGTGCCGCCAGCTTTTCCGCCGCCAGCCGATTCACTTCCGGGGACGCCCCCAACAGATATACTTTCCACTGGTGCCTGTCCGCCGCCGCCATCAACGCTTCGAGCAAATCGATGCCCGTGACGCGCTCGTTGATCGGCTGCTTCGTCCACCTGGCCGCGTACACGATCCCGATGCCGTCGGGAACGACGTAGGCTTGTTCCAGGATGGCGCGCAGCGAACGCTTTTCCCGCGCCAGCATGACGATCTCCGGATTGGCGGTGACGACGTGCGTTTTGCGTCCGTTTTCGATGCGTTCGACAAGATCATCGACCGTTCCGGCAAAACCGCGCGTGGAAAACGGCACTCCCAATATGGTTGCGACCTGTTTGGTCAATAGTTTCACCTTCATTGTAGAGACGCTATGCGCCTATAAAAAGTTGCACATTAGCCATTCTACCCGAAAAGAAAGGCACATTCAAGAAATTCATGAATGTGCCTGCTTCACGTCAACCAGAGCAAACATCAGATCGCCCTCGACCGCGACCTTGTCGTTCACCCTCGCAATCGCGTGACATTTGCCGATGGAGCCGCGCAAGCGCGTCATTTCCACTTCCAGGACGAGTGTGTCGCCCGGTTTTACCTGCTCCTTGAACCGGACGCCGTCAATGCCGGCAAACAGCCCCAGTTTTCCTTTGGTTTCCTCCGTGTGCATCGCCACTCCGCCCACTTGGGCCAGTGCCTCGACGATCAGCACACCGGGCATGACCGGGTAGCCGGGAAAATGGCCTTGGAAAAACGGTTCATTGATTGTAACGTTTTTGATCCCCACGGCCCGTTTGCCCGGTTCCAGCTCGACAATCTTGTCCACCAGCAAAAACGGGTAACGATGGGGAAGGATCGCTTGAATGTCAACTGCGTCCAAAGGGGTCCGCAATTCCATAAACACCGCTCCATTTCCATACTTTATACGTTGCATCCGTGTATGAAGAACATACCGCAAACTGAGAATAAAGACAACCCCCCCCGTCTCCGACGTCAGACCGGGGTTAAGATAAAGGGGCACTTCCTCCATGCGGCGGAAGTGCTCTTTTCCATCCGCCTCGCATCACATCGCGCGGTTCAGCAACCGAAACTTCACCAGGTAAATGGCTGTGGTCACAAAGGAAAACGCGATCACGCTCCAGAGAATCAATTCGCCGTACTGGTACCGGTACATGACCAACGGAAAAGCGATGTAAAACAAGACCGTTGTCAGCTTGCCAAAGGCGTTGGCCGGGACTGTCTTTTTCCCGCGAAAATGGAAAAAGCCGGCGGCGATGATCATGCCCGCATCCCGCGCAAAGAAAAACAGGGCGGCCCAAATACTGATCCGCTCTGTCAGAAACAACGAGGCGATCACTGCCATCATCATCAACTTGTCTGCCAGCGGGTCCATCATGATGCCAAACGTGGTCACCAGTTTGTGCTTCCGCGCAATGTACCCGTCCAATATATCGGTAATTCCCGCCAGGATGAGGATGCCTAGGGCGATCTCCACATGGTACGGAAACGACTGAAAAAAGACGTATAGGTACAAAGGGATGAGAACGATGCGAAAGACGGTAAGCGCATTGGGAAGATTCACGGATATCCCTCCGTATGAAGATCGTCACTCCCTGTTTTCGCCACTCCATTATTATACTCTTAGGACAGCAGACGCAACAAGGTCTGGAAGAATGAGCAAGCAGCGACATCTTTTTCCGACTTCCAGTCATAAGAAGAGGCCCCTCACCCTGCGTCGGTTGGGGCCGTCTTCTGCTGCCACATGTCAGTGTGTGATCATGTGCCCTGAAAAATCAGATCGTACATGTGCTTATAGGTGTTCAGATCAAACACTTCGGAAGCCGGTTTGTCTCCCAGCACGCTGTATCCGATGACCAGACCGATGACCAGCGAGAAAAACATCAGAAACGGGATAAACAGGATTTGGGCCAGTCGAAACGGCCACGCCTGGCCGCCCCGGCGCTGCTCTCTATCCCGGGCCATCTGTCCGTCACGCGGGATACGTTTTCCCTTTCCTTGGTCCATTGATGTCTCCTCCGACATTCCGAGTGAATTAGCGGCTGCGCAGGGAGTTGGCGATACCCATCATCTGATCGGCAATCGCAATCGCACGGGCGTTGAGCTGGTAGGCCCGCTGAACGTTGACCAACTGGGACATCTCTTCCTGCAGATTGACGTTGGAAGCTTCCAGCGCTCCCTGACGGATCTTGGCGGCAGACAGCTCATACTTGGAGTACGGCGTCATGCCGGACGCAAGCTCGGCGTCGTATTCATTTTCCCCAACCTGTGTCAATTGATCGGGGTTGAGCACCTTCCACACGCCAATCTGTCCCACCGCGGTTCCGTCGTTGGTGACGACTCCCTCGGGGGATACCTGCAGATTGCGTACAGGGCCGTTGATCATAATCGGAACCCCGTCTGTGTCTGTCAGCAGGTCTCCCGCTGCATTATGCAGGACATACGCGCCCAGTTTGGCTTCGAAACGCACCTGAAAGGCACCGTTTCGCGTAAAGCGGTACGATTCGCCCACCATCGTCCCGTTGTTGTCGTAGAGAGGCCGGCTTACCAGAAAAAACCCTTCTCCCTCGATCATCAAATCGGTGGGGACATCGGTGATCCTGGCGCTGCCCGGAGCCATGTCCAGTTTGGTCAAGCCGATCCGCGCCCCGCTGCCGATGCGCAGTCCGGGCGGAGTCGAACGCTGCTGCCTGTCCGCAGCCGGCTGTTCGTTCAGCGAATCGGACAGCAGTTCGGAAAACGACGCCGTGCGCCGCTTGAAACCGACCGTATCGATGTTGGCCAGGTTATTGGCAGTCGTGTCCAATGCCTGCTGGACGCTGCGCAGCGCCGCGCTCGAGATGTTCAGTGACTGCATCCATTCTACCTCCTATCTTACCCGTTTACCCGGCCAATTTCATTGGCCGCTTTTTCCAGCGTGCCGTCCACTGTGGTAATCACGCGCTGATTGGCTTCATACGCCCGCAGCGCCGTCATCATGTCGGTCATCGTCTGGGCAGGGTCCACGTTGGCTCGCTCCAGCCAGCCCTGCTTCAAACCGTAACGCCCTTCCACCGCCGGATCGGTATATTGGCCCAGCGCTCTCGCCGTCCGGTCATTCTGCAGGGCCTGCACCAGATCCTCCGGCTGTCCGCCGCCTTCCCAGCGGTAGATGTTGGTACCCTCCCGCACGAGCTGCAGCGGATTGGTCACCACTTTCAGGCCAAGCCGCTCACTGCCGCCGGGCAGCATGAGAGCATTGCCCGCCTCGTCCACACGGTACAAGGCGCCGTCGTCACCGATCTTCAGCTGTTGGCCGGCGCTGTTTGCCGGATCGGCCGGATCGTTCACCCGGATGGCCCGGTTCTGGTTATCCAGCACGTAGTAGCCGTCCGACGTGACCAGGTAGCCGTCTGCATTGACGCTCCAGTTGCCGTTGCGCGTGTAGCGGATCTGATCGGGCTGGGCAGCCTGTCCGGGGTTGTCCAGTCTGGCCACGCTAAAAAACAGCCGACGCTCATTTCCGTCCTGGTCCGGCTGCAGGTTGTCCAACAATGCGACATCGTACGGATTGCGCGTCTCCGCAATATCGCCCTGGCGGAAAATCGGCAGCGCCTCCGACATGTAGACGCCGGAATGCAGCCGGCCGATCACGGCAGGCTGACCGCTCATGACGGGCAGTCCTTGAATATTTGGTCCTTCCTGATCGCGGATGCGCGCGATCAACTGTTCCGGAAAGGCGCGCATGACGCCTACGTCCTGCTTGTAGCCCGGTGTGTTGATGTTGGCCAGGTTGTTGGCCAGCACTTCCTGACGCTGCTGCATTGCCAGCATGCCCGCAGCAGCCGTATACAAGCCTCTGATCACGCGGTATTACCTCCCGAAAAACTTCTTTTTCCGATACGTGGGCGCCTTGTCCAGATAGTCCAGCATGATCCCCGTCCCTTTGGCCACGCACATCATCGGATCTTCCGCCACCAGCACAGGCACCTTCAGTTCGTCGGCCAGCAGTTGGTCGATCCCGTGCAGCAGTGCGCCGCCGCCGGTCAGAAAAACGCCCTTATCAATAATATCGGCAGAAAGCTCCGGAGGTGTTCGTTCCAAAACGGATTTGGAGGCTTGTACAATCGCACTAACCGACTCGGCCAGGGCTTCCTGGACTTCGTACGAGCGGATGGTAATCGTCTGCGGTAGCCCGCTCACCATATCCCTGCCGCGAATGTCCATTTCGTCCTGGCGCCCGCCGGAAACCGTTCCGATCTGCATCTTGATGTCCTCGGCCGTACGCTCCCCGATCAGCAGCTTGTATTTGGTTTTTATGTACCGCATAATGGCCAGGTCAAATTTGTCGCCCGCTACTTTGATGGAGGAAGACGTAACAATGTCCCCCATGGACAGGACTGCTACGTCCGTCGTACCTCCGCCGATATCCACCACCATGTTGCCGGAAGGTTGAAAGATGTCCATGCCCGCTCCAACCGCCGCCACTTTCGGCTCTTCCTCGATAAACACCTCGCGTGCCCCGCCGCTGCGCTCAGCCGCTTCGCGGATGGCTTTCTGCTCCACCGAGGTGATGTTGGTCGGACAGCAGATCAAAATGCGCGGGCGAGCAAACATGCTTTTTCCGCCGATTTTGGCCAAAAAGTGTTTCAGCATGGCTTCCGTGATCTCAAAGTCCGCGATCACGCCGTCCCGCAAAGGCCGAATCGCCACGATGTTGCCCGGGGTGCGCCCCACCATGCGGCGCGCCTCGTTCCCCACGGCCAGCACTTTATTTGTCTGATTTTCGATTGCTACGACAGACGGTTCATCCAGGACAACGCCCTTGCCTTTCGCAAAAATCAAGACATTGGCCGTGCCCAGGTCAATTCCGATATCTTTGCTAAACATGAAAGTCCTCCCTGTTCCAGTTCATTCCTATCACTTATCATAGGCGGTTGCACGTGAGAGGACAAGGAAATTCTTCCTATCTGGAAGGAAATATTTTCAACGCAACCCGGTACTGCTACACGCTTTCTTCCTGTTCCACCCGGACTTTTTTACTTCTCCGTTTGTATTTGATCTTGGTCGCTTCCCCTCCGCGGAGGTGTCTGATTGCCTTGTGGTACTCCAAAATTTCCTTTACCTGATTCGCCAATTCCGGATTTATCTCAGGCAGCCGCTCTGTCAGGTCTTTGTGCACCGTGCTTTTGGAAACACCGAACTCTTTGGCGATCATGCGAACCGTATTGCGCGTCTCCACAATGTATCGACCGATCTTTATGGTTCGCTCTTTGATGTAGTCGTGCACGCTACTCGCCTCCCTGTATCAACATTGTCTGTTACAATATATGGGGGGGTGCGGACACATATTCTACGTTTCCAAGCCTGACAAGCCGGCACTTCCGCATCTTTTTTCAAGGGCGTGTACACCCGGGCCTCCCGCACGTTATTTTGGCGAAAATGAAAGAAGGCGAAAAAAAGAAACCTGCAGAGACCCGTCCCTGCAGGTTATTTTGCATGTGTTTGTGTTTGCTCCCGGATTGGGCGTTTGCGTCAGCGGTCAACTTACTGATTTTCCGCTTCCGGCTTGACGAGGTGCTGCTCCGGATTGACGGGTTCCCCGTCCACATGCACCTCGAAGTGGAGGTGAACACCGGCGTCCTTTTCATAGACGTTGCGTCCGGCTTTCCCCAGCACCTGTCCCTGGGTGACCTGGTCGCCCGGTTTTACGGTAACGTTCTCCAGGCTTTGGTAGACCGTGGTCAGCTTGTCGTCGTGCTCAATTTCCACCTTGAAGCCGACAAGCGGGTCGTTTTCCACCTTGGTCACCTTGCCGGCGAACGCAGCGGTGACATCGAAGCTATTGCCGTCGGTCGCCTTCAGGTCGATCCCGGTATGCGGAATAAAGGTGTCCTTGTACGTGACAAGCGCCTTTTGCTGTTCTTCCTTGGACGCCTGTTCGTCAAAGAAGCCCATGCCCTGCTCGTACTTCACGCCTTTGCCGACCGGCCATGCGAGCTGCTGCGGATTGCCCGCCACCGGTACCGCGCCGTCCTTGCCGTTGGATTCATCGGCCGGAATGGCGGTGCCGTCCTGCGGTGTCGAGACTGCTACGCCGCCGTTGTTTGCGGTTTGTCCCGGCTCCGTATCGGTGACGCCACTCTGGTACCACATCACAATAGCGAGAATGATTGCTGCGGTGCCGATGTAGATTGCCGGAAACGCCCACTTCTTGCCCAGGATGTTTCTCCAGGAGCCAGCCTTTTTAAATGGAATCGGTTGATTTTGATTTTTTTGATCTTCCATTGTATTCATCACCTCATCCCTCAGTATCGCCAGTTTTTTGGCGGATAAACCTGAGAGTGAGGGAAATCTTGAAAATTTGCGCAAAGCGGCCCGTCTAGCTTTTCAGGACGCTGCCGCAGTCCTCCAGCGAGATGCCCTGGTAAAAGTATTTGACGATCTGCTCCGCGTTTTTTCCCGCTTTGGCCATCCCGTTGGCGCCCCACTGACTCATGCCGACGCCGTGCCCGTACCCTTTGGTCGTGATGTACACTTTGCCGTCTTGCAGTTCCATGGTAAAGGCGGAGGAGTTGAGCCCCAGCCGTTCGCGAAACTCGCGGCCGCTGAATTCCTTGCCGCCGATGCTGATCTTGCCCACGCGATTGCCCGTGGTCCGCTCCACGATCCGATACCAGCTGCCCCCGGAAGCCGCCTCCTGCGCGATGCGCACCCCCAGTTTTTGCTCCAGATCGGCCACGGTCATCACCTGTGTTTTCTCATAGCTGGGCGACTGGATGTCCCAGGGACTGGCGACGCTTTTCAAGTAGGGCACCGGCTTTTCAAAATACTCGCTGGCGTTTTCGGTAAAGCCGTTGCTGGTGGAAAAAAATGTGGCGTCGATCGGTTCCCCCTGATAGGTGAGAACCACTCCCGCCGTGGCCTGCACCGCCTGCCGAATGCGCCCGTTTTTCCAGTCAAACTGCTCCTTCCACAGCTCCCTGCGCTGCTGCTCGTCCAGGTACGCCTGGTGTTTGACCGTATCCAATACGTGCGCCCCTTCCGGAACGTCGCCGAACGCCTTTTCACTCAGCCGTCTGACGATGTAGGTGCGTGCCGCCATGGCCTGCGCCTTGAGCGCCTCGATCTCGAATTCGGCCGGCATTTCCGCCGCGACTACGCCTTCGACATACGTCTCCAGCGGGACGGTCTCCACTGTCTTCTTGTTGGTGCGGTACACCTTGACTTCGATCTTCGGACGGTTTGACGACGGAGTGTGCGGTGCGACGGCTGCCACGTCGGTGCCGCCGTCTGACAGGGGAGAAAACAGTGTCACCAGTGCGGCAGGCATCAACACGAGCAGTATCGGCAAACCGATAAACCAAACGATCAGGTAACGTTTCATGCGACAGCTCCTCCCCGATTTGTGCTGGACAATTTCAGTCTATGTACAAGCAGCAATAGCTAGAACGAGAGAGTCAGAGAGACGGGAAACGTCCTATTTGCCTGCATGGCACAAAAAAAGAGACTTCCCGCACAGGGAAGTCTCTCTTGTCTATTCGTTTTTGCAGTCATTCATTAAGCAAAATTGGGAGAGAAGCTGACTTTCACTTTCTCGGACGACGTCGCTTCCCGAACTTCCGCTTCCGGGGACACCCGTTCGACGTCGGCGCCCAGTTGGCGCAGCTTTTCCGTAAAGTTGACGTAGCCCCGGTCGATGTGGTGCAGACCCGAGACCTCGGTCTCGCCTTCCGCCACCAGGCCGGCCAGCACCAGAGCTGCTCCAGCCCGCAGGTCGGTGGCCGTGACCTTGCTGCCGGTCAGCTTGACACCGCCTTCTACAATGGCGCTGCGCCCTTCGATCTTGATGTTGGCGTTCATCCGGCGAAATTCTTCGACGTGCATGAAGCGGTTTTCAAACACCGTTTCCGTCACGATGCTGGTGCCTTCCGATACCAGCAGGAGTGCCATCATCTGCGACTGCATGTCTGTCGGGAAGCCGGGATACGGCAAGGTTTTAACGTCAACCGCCTTGATCGGGCCGCTGCGGCGGACGCGAATGCCGTTTTCCTGCTCGTCCACCGTCACTCCCATTTCCCGCAGCTTGGCAGTGACGGATTTCAGGTGATCACAAATTGCGCCTTCGATGAAGACATCGCCGCCGGTAATCGCCGCCGCCACCATGAACGTTCCGGCTTCGATCCGGTCGGGAATGACACAGTGGGTGCAGCCCTTGAGCGATTCCACGCCTTCGATGCGGATCGATCCGGTGCCGGCGCCGCGGATTTTGGCGCCCATGCCGTTGAGGAAGTTGGCCAGATCCACAATCTCCGGCTCTTCCGCGGCATTCTCAATCACGGTCGTTCCCTCGGCCAGGGCCGCGGCCATCATGATGTTTTCCGTAGCGCCCACGCTCGGAATATCCAGGTAGATTTTCGCGCCCTTCAGCCGACCCTCGACACTGGCTTCAATAAAGCCTTGTCCAATTTCGATTTTGGCGCCCATCGCCTCAAAGCCCTTGAGGTGCTGGTCGATCGGACGGGTGCCGATCGCACATCCCCCGGGAAGTGCAACGCGCGCCTTTCCTTGACGGGCGAGCAGCGGCCCCATCACCAGGAAGGACGCACGCATTTTGCGAACCAAATCATAGGAGGCTTCCACACTCGTCAACCGGGAAGCCTGAATCGTCAGCACTTCACGATCATATGTAAGGGAAATTCCCAACGATCTCAAGAGGTCGCATATGGTTCTGACATCGTCCAGAGCGGGTACGTCGTGAAGGACGCATGTGCCCGATTCTGCCAGAATGGATGCTGCAATAATAGGGAGTACGGCATTCTTGGCGCCGGAAACCTTGACCTTCCCGGCCAATGCCTTACCACCGCGGACAATGATTTTATCCAATGTGTACCCCTCCGCGTGCTAATATTCCGCTGTGATTATCGGTGTACCTACGGTAATCCACGTTCCAGATTGGCTGTCTCGATGAGTAGCCACCTGCAGATTCATCTTCGTTTTGTCATTTAACGCGATAAACGGTTTCCATGCCGGTGTATACCCGGAGATGCTGACAACCGTATCGTCCCGCAAACGCTCCAGTTCCATCGCGTGGAGGGCGCGAAAAATCGCCAAAATTTTACCCTCCTGTTGATCAACACTCAGTTTAACACTGTACATTCCGCGAACACAAGTGCTAATTTGCGGAATCATGTCGGCTTTTGTCAGGGCTTTGTCGAAAGAGTCCTGTATCACCCCTATATATTGTAGGGTATCAGGTGAGCCGGTCAGAGACAGCACAAGATATACATCATAGGCCCCCTGCCGAGGGACCCCTGTGACCTGGAACTGTCCTTGAACCCCTTGCCGTTCAAACAGGACTTGGTACACATGGAGATTGGATTTCCGCGTCCGATCGGCTTGTGGTACCGGAATGTCAAGCCGATGTGCCCATGCTTCGGCCAACGCTTTTACTTGCGCGGGACCAGATGCCTGGCCCAATTCGGCTCGCATTCGCACCTGGATTGATACACCTTTTGCTCCGGAGCCTTCCACTGCGGCGAGCAGCTGCGCCGCTGCCGGTCGTTCCAGCTTTGCCTCTGCGGGCATCCGCCAAACCGTCACCGCCGCAGCCAACAGCAGCAGAAGCCACCACCCCGACCATTTCCCCATCGTCTTCCTCTCCCTTTTCACGCGCTTCTCTTTGTACTTTTTAGTTTGCACGGAAAATTGGAGGGATATACCAGTTGCGCATGGAGAGACTTCATCCGCTAGCCGCGATGCGTAACCAGATCGCCTGCGTGTGGATGCGGTCAGGAGAATACTTGTCCAATTATCAGCGACCAGCTCAGATAGTCAAGGAAAAAGCGGGCCACTTCGTATCCGATGACGAGCGACAGCAGGATCTGCAGCAGCTTGGCCTGCGCGCCGTCCGGTTTTTTCAGAAACAGATCGAAGCGTATGGCCTGCAGCGCCCACCAGCTCAAAGCGATGAAAAACACAGTCAAAATGATGCTGACAACTCCGTAAATTTCTTGCTGCATGGTGTTTCCTCCTTCTCCTGTATCGGCAAACCCGCCTTGTTCCATAAGTACAGAATGTGCAAAAAAAGGGGCGGCCTGTCGTGACAGCCGTCCCCTTTATTGTACCTGATGTTTGCCCGTCCTTCACTGAAACTCTGGCGGCAGCATGTCGCCAAAGTTAAACGACGGATTGAACTGGGCCTGCAGATAGTCGGTGGCGACACCCGGAAGCGCACCGAAGAATACGGTGGCAACGGCGAGGACCAGGACGAGGGCGCCGATGCTCTTTGGCACCGCCAGCGGCGCTTCGGTCGTGCCTGACCGCATGTACATCTGCCGAATGATCCCGAAATAGTAGTAGTAGGATACCACACTGGTCGCAATCATGATTGCTGCCAGCCAGTAGTTTTCCTGCGCGATGGCGCCCATGAACAGGTAGAACTTGCCGAAGAACCCGGCAGTAATCGGAATCCCTGCCAGCGACAGCAGGAAGATGCTCATCGCCACCGCAAGCAGCGGCGAGCGGTGGTACAACCCGGCGAATGCCTTCAATTCTTCGGTCTGCTGGTCGCGCGTGACGACCATGATCACGGCAAACGCGCCGAACGTGACGAGCAGGTAGGCAAACAGGTAAAACACAATTTCACTAAAGAACAGGGTCGTCGGCGGAACAAACGGCACCAGCAGGTACCCCGCCTGAGCGATTCCGGAGTAAGCCATCATCCGCTTGACGTTGGTCTGGCGCAGCGCCATGGTGTTCCCGATAATCATCGACGCTGCCGCCATCACGGCCAGATAGAGGCTGCCCTCCTGGAAAAAGAACCGGCCTTCCTCACCAGGAACCTGGAAGAACGCGATCATCAACAGGCGGAACACCAGCGCGAACCCAGCCGCCTTGGAGACGACCGCCAAAAAGGCAGTGACCGGCGTTGGCGCTCCTTGGTAGACATCCGGTGCCCACATGTGGTTGGGCGCAGCGGAAATTTTAAAGGCCAGCCCCACCGCGAGAAAAGCAAACGCGGCGTAGATGAGGAACTGGTAACCTGCCAAGGACGCGTGAACCAGACGGGAGGAAATCTCGTAAATGTTGGTGGTTCCCGTCAAACCGTACAGGTACGACATCCCGAACAGCGTGACTGCACTGGCGATGCCGCCGGACACGACGTACTTGAATGCTGATTCGTTGGAATGCAGCGACGTTTTGCGCAGTCCGACCAGCACGTACGAGGAGAGCGACAGCAGTTCCAGCCCGACAAACAGCGTGATCAGGTCGGCCGACGACGCCATCACCATCGCACCAAGCAGGCCGGTCAGCAGCAGGTAGTAGTATTCGCCGCTGTGCTTCACTTCCCCCTGCTTCATGTAGGGAATCGACAGCAGCAGGGTAAAGGCTGCCCCCGCCAAAAACAGCAGCTTGAACGCATTGCCGTAGTCGTCAATCCTGAGCATGTCTGCCATGTAGCTGTAAGGTTTGTCGAGCGTGTTCAGATTGACGAAGACAAACACGCCGGCCAGCACGACGCCGACCAGGGTCAGCCAGCCTGTCACCGTTTTGCTCAACCGTTTTCCGGCAAACACATCCAACAGGGTCAGGACGGTGGCAAAGCCGAGAATGATCCATTCGGGCAGAAGGTAGCTCCAGTCATACGAGAAGATAGTGTTTACGTCCATGGATTACCCTCCTATCCCCGTCACGATGGGTACGAGCGTTTTCAGAGTCTGCTGCATCGGATTGCCGAGCACGGCGGGATAGACCCCGATCAGGATGATGAAGCCGAGCAGCACCACCATCGGCACCACTTCCATCGGCTGAGCGTCGGCCAACCCCTTCAACCGCTCCGGCGTTGGGCCAAACGTCGTGCGCAGGATCGCCCGCAGCAGGTAGGCGGCCGTCAACACGATGCCCAGCGTGCCGATTGCGGCGTGAACCGGCATGTCGCCGAACAAACCCAGGAAGGCGAAGAATTCGCTGATGAAGCCGGACATGCCCGGCAGTCCCAGGGAGGCCATCCCGGCCGCCAGCAGGATGCCGCTCACAAACGGCATCGATTTGGCCAGGCCGCCCAGTTCGCTGATCATCGACGTTTGCGTCCGTTCCCAGATCACGCCGATCAGGAAAAACAGCAGCGCAGAGATGAAGCCGTGAGAGACTACCTGGAACATCGCTCCCTGAAACCCGATCGTGTTCATCGCGGCAAATCCCAGCAAGACGATGCCCATGTGGCTGATACTGGAGTAAGCCAGCACCATTTTCAAGTCCTTTTGGACAAAGGCGAGCACGGCTCCGTACAAAATGTTGATCAGCCCCAGCACCGCCATCCACCCGGCAAACTGATACGCCTGTTCGGGGAAAAAGCCGATGCCCATGCGCAACAGCCCGTATGCCCCCATTTTCAGCAGAATACCGGAGTGGATCATCACAATCGCCGGCGGCGCCTGCACGTGCACCTTCAACATCCAGGTGTGGAACGGAAACACAGGCAGTTTGACCGCAAACGCGATGAACAAGGCGAGAAACAGGCCGAAGCGGAACGCCGGCGTCATCGCAGCGGCAGCCGGATGGTCGGCCGCTGCCAAAATCGTCGCGATCTTCTCCATGTTCAACGTTTGCAGGAAGACAAACAGCACGATGAAGGCGATCAGCATGACCGCAGAGCCGATCCCGTTGTACAGCAAAAACTTGTTGGCCGCCCGTTCGCGTTCTCCGTAGCCCCAGATGCCGATCAGGAAAAAGGTCGGCACCAGCGTCAGTTCAAAGAAGATAAAGAACAGAAACAGGTTTTGCGAGGCGAATACGCCCAGCATGCCGATCAGCAGCAGGTGAAACAGGATGAAGTATTCCTTCAGCCGTTTTTTGATCTGCCAGGAGGCGACAGCGGCAAGCGTGCCGACAATCGCCGTGAGAACGATCAGCGGCATGGAGACGCCGTCCACTCCCAGCTCATAGTCCAGGTCAAACGTGAACATTTCCCCCCCTTGGGCAAACCCGATCGGGATGGAAATCCACTTGACGCTTTCGACAAATTGCGGCTCCGCCGTCTCGTAGTTGAAGGCGGCGAACAACATCAGGGACAGCGCCAGCGGCAGCAGCGTGCCCAGCACCCCAATCTGTTTGATCACACCGCCCTGATGACGCGGGACGAACGCCAGGATCAGGATGGCCAGCAGCGGCGAAAAGACGATCAAACTCAGCAGGATACTATTGACCAAAGAATCCACCTCCCTGCGCCGTCAGGCTGATCGCGACAACCAACAGCAGCAATCCGAACAGCACCACGGCCCCGTACGACTGCACCTGGCCGTTTTGTGCCCGGGCATGCAGCGAGCCGATGCCTCTGGTGATGCTCGCGGTCAGGGCCACAAGACCGTCCACCACGTACCGGTCGAACAAATCAAGCAGCAGTCCGAGCCAGTTGAGCGGACGGACAATGACGTGGTGATACAGTTCGTCAATAAAGTATTTGCGGTAGGACAATTGATACAGCCACGGCATCGTTTCCGGGATGGCGTCCGCCGGAATGTAGCGCTTGCCGTACATCAGATAGGCCAGCACAATGCCCAAAAGCGAGACCAACAGCGCCACGACCTGCAGCCAGGCGGCGGCGTGGCCCGTTCCCTCGCCGAATGCGGCGGTAATGACCTCGCCCGTTTCACCGGACAGCAACCATTCCGTCAGATACGGGGCGTACGGCGTATTGACAAAGCCGGCCCCGATCGCCAGCACGGCCAGGATCAGCAGCGGACCGGTCATGACCCCCGGCGATTCGTGGCCGTCATGTCTGCCCCGCGGCTCCCCGGCAAACGTCAGGAAGAACAGCCGGAACATGTAAAACGCAGTGAAGAACGCGGCGATGATCGCCAGCCACAAGAGGTCAAAGCGGTGCGCCTCGTACACGGCACTGAGAATCGCCTCTTTGGACCAGAAGCCGGCAAACGGGAAAATCCCCGCAATCGCCAGACAGCCGATCAAGAACGTCAGCGCGGTTACCGGCATCTTTTTCCACAGGCCGCCCATCTCAAACACGTCCTGCGTATGTACCGCGTGGATAACACTGCCGGCCGCGAGGAACAGCAACGCCTTGAAAAACGCGTGCGTCATCAGGTGGAACGTCCCCGCCACATAGCCGGCCGCTCCGGCCACTCCGAGCGCCAGCATCATGTAGCCCAACTGGCTGACCGTCGAGTAGGCGAGCACACGTTTGATGTCGCGCTGCGTCAGGCCGATGGACGCGGCAAAAATGGCCGTAAACCCCCCGACGTAGGCCACCACATTAAGTGCGATATCAGACGCGACAAACAGCGGATACGTGACCGCCACCAGGTACACGCCGGCCGCCACCATCGTCGCTGCGTGAATCAGGGCGGACACCGGCGTCGGCCCTTCCATCGCGTCCGGCAGCCAGGTGTGCAGCGGGAACTGGCCGGATTTGCCGACTGCGCCGACGAAGATCAGGATCGCCGCCAGCGTAATCATCCACGGCTCCAGTTTGCCGAGCGCGATGCTGTCAAAAATTTGCGCGAACTCAAAACTGCCGGTCCACCAGAACAGGAGGCAGATGCCGATGAACAAGCCCAGGTCGCCGATCCGCGTGACGATAAACGCCTTTTTCGCAGCCGCCTTGGCCTCCGGCTTGAAGTAGTAGTAGCCCACCAACAGGAACGAGCAGACCCCTACCAGTTCCCAGAAGATGTAGACCTGCAAGAGGTTTGGCGAGATCACCAGACCCAGCATGGAAAAGGTGAACAAGGCCAGGTATTGGTAAAACACGGGGAAGCGCTCGTCTCCGTGCATGTATCCCTTGGAGTAGATTTGCACGAGCAGGCTGACCAGTGTGACAATCACCAGCATCATGGCATTCAGTTGGTTTACTTCAAAGCCCATGGTGATGACGATGTCGCCCACCTGCAGCCAGTCGAGGGAGAACGCGTAATCGGACGCTCCCTCCTGAAACCTCTGCCAAAACGTCAGCGCCGCCAACCCAAACGACACGGCAGTCAACAGGATACCGACGGCGGCAGCTCCTTCTTTCAACTGACGGCCAAACGAGACGATCACGATGAAAGCAAGAAGCGGAAACAGAGGAATCAGCCACGCGTATTGCATCAGGGTATCCATCTTTGTCCTCCTTTTCGTCTAGCGTTTCATCGAATCCATCTCATCCACGTTGACGGTCACTTTGTTGCGGTACAGCGCGATGAGGATTGCCAGTCCCACCGCCACTTCGGCTGCCGCCACCGTCATCGTGAACAGGGTGAAAATCTGCCCCGTCACGGCCGGGAACAGCCCGTACTTGGCGAACGCCACGAGGTTGATGTTGACCGCATTCAGCATCAGTTCGATGGACAGCAGGACAACCACCGCGTTTCGCTTGGTCAGTGCCCCGTACAGTCCGACGCAAAACAAAATCAGGGCCACCAGCAAATAGGAGGTAATGTTTACACTCATTCGCTGTCCCCCTCCTTTTTCGCCATGATGATCGCGCCCACCAGCGCCACCAGCAGCAGAACGGATGCCAGTTCAAACGGAATGACATACTTCGTGAAAATCTCCACGCCAAGCTGCTTGACGCTGACTGTCTGCGCGGACCCCTCCGGCGGCGCCGTCCATGTGGTCTTTTGGATGCCCCAGAACATCAGGCCGAACAGGCCAGCGACAAACACCAGGCTGAAGATGTTCTTCCAGGATCGTCCCGTCCCTTCGTCGGAAGCGTCGTGCTTGGTGAGCATGATCCCGAACAGCATCAGGATGGATATGGCGCCCGAGTATACCAGCACCTGGGCCACGCCAATGAACTCGGCGTCCAGCAGTATGAACAAGCCGGCGATGCTGATAAACGTGATCCCGAGCGAAATGACCATGTGCACCACCCGGGTGAAGCTGATCATGAAGACCGCGCCGCCGATCGTCAGAAGGGAGAGGATGAAAAAGGCCAGAAATTCGCCGGTCATGATTAATTCTCCTCCCTGACGTTGGTATTGTTGTCGTCCAGCCACTTCAGGTCCTTGTACAACTCGTCCCGGCTGTACACGGCCAACTCGAAGTTGTTGGTCATCACGATCGCTTCCGTTGGGCACACCTCCGTACAGAGGTCGCACAGGATGCAGATTTCAAAGTTAATGTCGTAGGTGTCAATGATTTTCCCCTTTTTCTCCGGATCGGGATGAGGCTTGCCCGTCAATTGGATGCACTGCGTCGGGCAGATGCGCGCGCACTGGTTGCAGACGATGCATCGTTCCGGCGAGAAGTGCTGAATGCCGCGAAACCGGGGCGGCATCGGAAAGGGCACGTCCGGGTAGAAATGGGTCACTTTTTTCTCGGTCAGCTTTTTAAATGTATACCCCAGGCCTTTGGCCAGTCCTAGCATGTGTGTCACCCCTCTGGTCAAGATCGTGATACGGCTCGGCGTCTAGGAGATCATGCCGTTCTGGAAGGAAATCACCACGGCGGTCAGCAGGATGTTCAAGAGCGCCAGCGGCAGAAGTACTTTCCAGGCAAACGACATCAACTGGTCGACGCGCAGACGGGGGAACGTCGCACGCACCCAGAACTGGAAAAAGACGTAGAGCAAGAATTTGAGAACAAACCAGACAATACCTGGAATGAAGGAAAGGCTGGGATGGATCGGCAGCCAGCCGCCCAAAAACAGGATGGTCACCAGGGCGCCCATGCCGAACATGTAGACGTATTCCGCCAGCATGAACATGGCAAAGCGGAACCCGGAGTACTCTACGTGGTAGCCGGCCACCAGTTCCGATTCGGCCTCCGGCAGGTCGAACGGCGTGCGGTTCAGCTCCGCCTGTGCCGCCACGATGAAGACGGCAAAGCCGAGAAACTGCGGCACGATATTCCACACATCCTGCTGCGCCAATACAATCTCCCGCAGGTTCATGCTGCCGGTCATCAGCACGACCCCGACCACAGACATGACCAGCGGCACTTCGTAGCTGATCATCTGCGCGGCGGAGCGCAATCCGCCGATCAGCGAATACTTGTTGTTGGAAGCCCAGCCAGCCGTAATCACGCCCAGAACGGTGATGCCGGACAAGGCGATGTAATAGAGCAGGCCAATGCCCAGATCGGCAAAGCGAATGCTGTCCGTAAACGGCATGACGGCGAGGACGCCAAACGCGGGCGCATACGCCAGAATGGGGGCCAGCGTAAACAGTGCCTTGTCGGCATGCTGTGGCCTCGTATCTTCCTTCAGCAGCAGCTTCGCCACGTCCGCCACCGTCTGCAACAGACCGAGAGGACCGACGCGGTTGGGACCAATCCGCAGCTGCATCCAGCCGATCACCTTGCGTTCAAAATAGATCGCGTAGGTGACGAAAAACAGCACGACGAGCAGCAGTGCCACCGCCGCCAGAGCAAACCAGAGTGTGGTGCTCCATGAGGGCGTTTGTTGCAACAGATCGCTCATCAGCAGTCAACCTCCCCGAGCACAATGTCGATGCTGCCCAGGACGGCCACCATGTTGGCGATGTTTTCGCCCTCCAACAGTTTGGGCAGGATCTGCAGATTGTGGAACGACGGGCGGCGGAACTTCACGCGCCACGGCTTATCCTTGCCGTTGCTGGCGATGTAGCAGCCGATCTCCCCGCGCGGCGCCTCGATCCGCACGAACGCCTCGCCTGCTGGCGGACGAATGACGCGAGGCACTTTGCCCATGATTTCTCCCTCGCTGGGAAATTGATCGAGCGCCTGCTCAAGAATGCGCAACGACTGTTCGATCTCCGCCACCCGCAAATGGTAACGCGCCAGGCAGTCGCCTTCGGTAGCCGTCGGCACGTCAAACTCGAAACGGTCGTAAATGCAGTACGGCTCGTCTTTGCGCAAATCCCACTTCACCCCGGTGGACCGCAGCATTACGCCGGAGAGCGAGTAATCCAGCGCAGTCTTCTGATCAAACTTGCCGATCCCCCGCAGCCGGTTGATGAATATTTCGTTGCCGGTCACCAGTCTGTGGTAGTTGTTCAATTCCTTTTTCATGTATTGGACGAACTCTTTTACCTTGTCGATCCAGCCTGGCGGCGCATCCCACTTCACGCCGCCGACGCGCATGTAGTTGAATGTCATACGCGCTCCGCACAGCTCATTGAACAAATCCAGGATGCTTTCCCGGTCGCGGAAGGCGTACAGGAACGGTCCCATCGCCCCGAGGTCCAACAGGTACGTCCCCCACCATACCAGGTGGCTGGCCACGCGGTTCAGCTCCATTGCGATCAGCCGCAGGAATTGCGCCCTCTCCGGCACTTCCACGCCCATCATCGTCTCGACGGCGTGGCAAAAGACGTAGTTGTTGGTCATGGCAGCGACGTAATCCATCCGGTCAGTATAGGGAATGATCTGCGTGTACGTCAGGTTTTCCGCCAGCTTTTCCGTCCCCCGGTGGAGATAACCTATCACGGGAGTTGCTTCCTTGATGGTCTCCCCGTCAATTTTGACGACCAGACGCAATACACCGTGGGTACTGGGGTGCTGCGGTCCGACGTTGAGGAGCATTTCTTCCGTCCGGATACCCGACTCAGGAGATGTCGTGGCATTCGTCAATAGGATGTCGCGGTTCATCTGCTACACCTCCTCGTCGTACTGCACGTAATCTTTTCTCAGCGGATAGCCGATCCACTCGTCCGGCAGCAAAATTCGACGCAATTCGGTATGTCCCGGGAAATAAATACCCAACAAGTCGAATGTTTCCCGTTCACACCAATCGGCACCGCGCCAAATGTCCATAACCGACGAGACACTGGGTTGTTCGCGGTTGGTTTTGACCTTTACCGCCAGGCTCTGCCGATTTTTGTAGGAATAGAAATGATAGTAGACTTCCATGCGGTCTTCGTAATCGACGCCGTGCAAATCGGACAGGTAGTCGAACGCCAGCGCCTCGTCTTCTTTCAGAAACCGGGCCACATCATGCCAGCGCTCATTTTTCACCACCAGCGTCGGAACGTCTTTGGACAGCTCGTTGATATAGGCTGCTTCCAGCACATCCGCACCAAACGCTTCGGAAATACGGGTCACGTATTTGTCCAAATACGGCTGATTGGGAGATGGCTGTTTGGGCGCTTCGGCTGCCTCGTCAGCTCCTGCTGCCCCGCCGGCCTTTGCCTTTGCCGCCGCAGCTGCTGCTGCCGCTGCTTTAGCCTTGGCCGCTGCTGCCGCTTTTGCCTTCGCGTCGGCGTCTCCGCCCGACTCTGCCCCGCCAGCTTCCGCCGCTTCTCGCGCGGCCTTTGCCTTTGCCGCCGCAGCTGCTGCTGCCGCTGCTTTAGCCTTGGCCGCCGCTGCCGCTTTTGCCTTCGCGTCGGCGTCTCCGCCCGACTCTGCTCCGCCAGCTTCTGCCGCTTCTCGCGCGGCCTTTGCCTTCGCCGCCGCAGCTGCTGCTGCCGCTGCTTTTGCTTTCGCCTTCTCTTCCGGTGTCATTTCCGAAACAGGCTTGGCCGCAGTTGGCTGGACTTCAGACGTGTCGCCGCCTGCAGCCTGTGCATTCGAAGGGGATGCCGCTGATTGCTCTGTCCCTTTCGCCTGCTGTTCTTTCGCTTTACGCAACGCCTCAGCCTTGGCCCGGGCCTCTGCCGCAGCCTTCGCCTTTTCTTCCGGCGTCGGTTTGCGCTTTTCGTCGCTCATTGGCTGGTCACCCGCTTTCCGGTCTTCGCCTCGTAGCGAATTTTCTCCTGCAGCTTGTTTATGCCGTAAATCAATGCTGCCGGGTTGGGAGGACAGCCCGGAATGTAGACATCGACGGGCACAATCTGGTCTACACCTTTCACCACGCTGTACGACCTCACGTACGGCCCGCCGGCCGTGGCACAGGAGCCCATGGCGATGACCCATTTGGGTTCCGGCATTTGGTCGTACAATCTGCGCAAGAGCGGCGCCATTTTTTTCGTGACCGTGCCAGCCACGATCATCACGTCGGATTGCCGCGGGGAGGCACGGAAAATGACGCCAAAGCGGTCAAGGTCGAATCGGGAGCCGCCGGTACCCATCATCTCGATGGCACAGCAGGCCAACCCGAACGTCAGCGGCCAGAGGGAATTGCTCCTCACCCACCCCTTGAGCGTTTCCAGCGTCGTAAACATGACGTTGCGATTCAGTTCTTCCTGCAGTTCAGGCGCGATGCTCGTGAGATCTAGTTCCATTCCAGCACCTTCTTTCTCCAAGCGTAGATCAAACCAACCACCAGCAACGTGATAAAAATCACCATCTCTATCAGGGCAAACAGGCCCAACTGGTTATAGGCGACCGCCCATGGATAGAGAAAGAGGGTTTCTACATCAAAAATGACAAACAGCAGGGCGAAAATGTAGTACTTGACGTTGAAGCGCACCCAACTGTCCCCCACAGGAATGTTACCGCTTTCATAGGTGGTTTGCTTTTCCGGCGTCGGCTTCCTGGGACGCAGCAGTGGTCCGATGATGCTCACGGTTGCCACCGGCAGCAGTATCCCAAGGATCAGGAAAATCGCCACAATCACGTAATTGTTGGTGTAAACCTCACTCACCGACGTTCCCTCCGCTCTGTGAAAAATATGAAAAATTTTGAACGCAATCCCGATACAATTGACACTGGTATTTTTTCGTGCATCATGCGGCCCCAGGACAAGCTGCTGATCCAACCTGACACTGTTAGAAAAAAATACCTACATCATTATAGCAAATCGCCAAACGAGTGTCTAACCAAAGCCCCCTCCTCTGACAATAAAAGGAAAAACTTAGAGAAAAGTCCCTAAGTTTTTCCAATTACAAATATCCTTTATTATTGAACATTCGCGGAGAACTCTTGTCCGAGGAAATCCTCGTAAATGCGCTCCCATACAACCGTAAAGGTCATCGGTTGGTCATCCGGAATCTCAAACATGTTTTCAATCGGCTCTTCCATATACGGCGTCAGCTTGATCAGCACTTCGTTCAGCATCGCATCGTTGGTGTTCAGCATCTCTTTCAGTTCAGCCTTGGTGTAGGTAAAGGTGTTTTCCTCGTGCTCATGCAGTTTCAACACCAAACGGCTGAAGATCGGATGAACCAATACCTCCAGCTTGATGTGGGTCAGGGCAAATTTCTCCGCATCGGTCAGTTGGAACAGATCGACCGTGTCCGGGAACGGATGTACGGGGATGTCCCACACGTCGCCCTTGTCCAGTACCAGCCCCCACTTGGTCAGCAGTTCGATGGCCTCATCCCGGGAGGTCGGGTACTGATAACCGGAGCGCTCCAGGAACTCCTTGTGTTTCTCCACGTGCTCCACATAGGCATTGTAGTCCTGTTCCGACTTGAATTTTTCCTTATTCAGTGTGGAAAACACATGCTGCAATCCTTTGAAGCTGTCCAATTGCTGCTTCATTTCTTCCTTGCTTTCGCATTTGGTTACCACGTAGCACAACGCCTGAAACAGGACGTTCATGTCATGAGACAACACGTTGTACCAGCCGTTAGCCGTATATCCGCTGGGAATGACTACACCTTGCTGGTTATTGCGAATATCGCGAATCGTTTGCATGACTTACACTCTCCTTCTTTCCGATCGCCGGTGCCGTCCAGCCCCCTTCGCTGTTATAGGGCACACGGCACGCCTCGGCACAGAGCATTAGGTTTATTATAACGGAAACAGCAGGTCAGTACCAACTGGAAAAAAATCGTCCCGCTACAGGAAAAATCCCCGCAACCGGGTGGCGCGGGGATATTTGCTTACAGATTGTTGGTCACATCGAGACGAGCCATGGCGCGCTGCAGGGCGCGTTCGGCACGGCGAATGTCGAGGTCCGGATGCTTGTCAATCAAACGCTTTTCGGCGCGTTCTTTTGCCGCCTTGGCGCGTTCCACGTCAATGTCCTCCGGAAGTTCTGCCGTCTCGGCCAGAATCGTCACCTTGTCGCCGCGAACTTCCATGAACCCGCCGCTTACGGCCATGCGAATCTCTTTCTCGCCTTCCGTCTTGATCCGAACAGGCGCTATTTTCAGCGGGGTTACCAGCGGCATGTGGTTCGGCAAAATACCGAGATCCCCCTGCACGCCTCGGGCAATGACCATGCTGGCTTCGCCGCTGTAGACAACCCGTTCAGGAGTTACGACTTCCACTGTCATCTTGCTCACTTACTGGTCTCCCCTTTCCAGGGTGTCTTACGCCATGGTCTTCGCTTTCTCAACCGCTTCCTCAATCGTACCTACGTAGAGGAATGCCGCCTCAGGCAGATCGTCGTGCTTGCCTTCCAGGATTTCTTTGAAGCTGCGGACCGTTTCCTTGAGCGGGACGTATTTGCCCGGGAAGCCGGTAAACTGCTCGGCCACGTGGAACGGTTGGGACAGGAAGCGCTGAATGCGGCGTGCACGAGCTACGATCAGCTTGTCTTCGTCGCTCAGCTCGTCCATACCCAGGATCGCGATGATGTCCTGGAGCTCTTTGTAGCGCTGCAGGATTTTTTGCACGCCACGCGCCACTTCGTAGTGCTCTTGTCCGACGATGTCCGGGGACAGCGCACGGGATGTGGATGCGAGCGGGTCAACCGCAGGGAAGATACCCAGCTCGGCGATAGAACGCTCCAGGTTGGTGGTAGCGTCCAAGTGTGCGAAGGTCGTAGCCGGAGCCGGGTCGGTGTAGTCGTCCGCCGGTACGTAGATCGCTTGGATGGACGTTACGGAACCTTTTTTCGTAGAGGTAATGCGCTCTTGCAGCTGACCCATCTCGGTTGCCAGCGTCGGCTGATAACCTACCGCAGACGGCATGCGTCCCAGCAGCGCGGATACCTCGGAACCCGCTTGGGTAAAGCGGAAGATGTTGTCGATGAACAAGAGTACGTCGCGGCCCTCTTCGTCACGGAAGTACTCCGCCATGGTCAGACCGGTCAGCGCCACGCGCAGACGCGCACCCGGCGGTTCGTTCATCTGACCGAACACCATCGCGGTTTTCGGCAGAACGCCTGCGTCTTTCATCTCGTGATACAGGTCGTTACCTTCACGCGTGCGCTCGCCTACGCCGGCGAATACGGAGATACCGCCGTGCTCTTGTGCGATGTTGTTGATCAGCTCTTGGATGGTAACGGTTTTTCCTACGCCCGCACCGCCGAACAGACCGATTTTACCACCCTTGATGTACGGCGCGAGCAGGTCGATTACCTTAATACCGGTTTCGAGAATTTCTACGGTCGTTGCTTGTTCTACAAACTCCGGCGCTTTGCGGTGGATCGGGTCGCGGCGCTCCACTTCGCCCAGTTCCTTCAGGTCGATCGGTTCACCCAGCACGTTGAATACACGGCCCAGGGTTACCTGACCAACCGGTACGGAGATCGGAGCACCTGTGTCAATCGCTTCCATGCCGCGCACCAGACCGTCGGTGGATGCCATCGCAACGGTACGTACGCGATTGTCGCCCAGGTGAACCGCAACCTCAACGGTCAAATCAATGTCGCGCTCCCCCGCGTTTTGCGCTTTATGTTGAATCTTGATCGCATTGTAAATGGCAGGCAGGTGTCCGCGTTCAAACTCGATGTCTACAACGGGACCCATTACCTGAACCACGCGTCCTTTCGCCATCTTACTTCTTCCCTCCTGTGAAACTGATTTGGGCGTTTACCTAGCCATTACGCTTGCGCATTCGCACCTGCGACAATTTCGGAGATCTCTTGGGTAATGGCTGCCTGACGGGCACGGTTGTACTCCAGTGTCAGCTTGTCGATCATGGCGGTTGCATTGTCCGTTGCGTTGCCCATCGCGGTCATGCGGGCTCCTTCCTCAGACGCCTTTGCATCCAGGAGCGCGCTGTACACGAGCGTTTCTGCATATTTCGGCAGCAGCACCGACAGCACTTCTTCAGCGGACGGTTCGTATTCGTAGTTCATCTGGCGCTGTTCACCGCTCTCCACAGCGTTCAGCGGGAGCAGACGGGTAATCGTCGGCACCTGCGAAATGGCACTGCGGAATTCATTGTAGCAAAGGTACAGCTCGTCGATTTTTTCGTCGGCAAACATCTGAACCGCCGCGCTGGCGATTTTCTTGATGTCGGCAAACGTCGGGTTGCCGGGCAGTCCCACGACCTCATCAATAATCGGGTAGTTGCGCTTGCGGAAAAAATCGCGCCCTTTGCGCCCCAGCACAAAGATGGCGTATTCGTCCTGCGACTTGTGCTTCTCCTTGATGGCCTGGAGCACTTTCCGAATGACGTTTCCGTTATAGCCGCCAGCCATGCCGCGGTCCGAGGTGATGACGATGTACCCGGTCTTTTTCACCGGCCGGGATTCCAGCATCGGATGTTTTACCGCAGTCGTGCCGCTCGCGATGCTGGCAATAACCTCCCGGATCTTGTGAGCATACGGACGTGCCGCTTCCGCTCTCTCCTGGGCGCGGCGAAGTCTCGCTGCCGCCATCATCTTCATCGCCTTGGTGATTTGGCGCGTATTCTTAAAGCTCTTGATACGGCTTCGAATTTCGCGAATTCCTTTAGCCACTCTCTTTTCACCACCTTGGGGGTGCATGCCGAACCGCAGTCGGCCGGCATGCAACAGATGTCAATCTATATCCGCTTAGCGGCTAACCGAAAAGCCTTTTTTGAACTCTTCGATCGCTGCGTTCAGGTCTTTTTCATCCGGAAGCTCTTTGGTCGTGCGAATGTGTTCGAGCAGTTGCGGCTTGTTGGAATCGAGGTAGGAGAGGAATTCCTTCTCGAAACGGCGCACATCCTCTACCGGAATATCGTCGAGATAGCCTTTGGTTGCGGCGTAGATGATGGCAACCTGCTTCTCCACCGGCATCGGATCGAATTGGTTTTGCTTCATGACTTCCATCAGGCGCTGACCGCGGGTCAGACGGGCTTGCGTCGCCTTGTCCAGGTCGGAACCGAACTGCGCAAACGCTGCCAGCTCGCGGTATTGGGCCAGCTCCAGCTTGAGCGGACCGGCAACTTTTTTCATTGCCTTGATTTGCGCCGCACCACCTACGCGGGATACGGAAAGACCCGTGTTAACCGCAGGGCGTTGACCGGAGTTGAACAGGTCGGTCTCCAGGAAGATCTGACCGTCGGTGATGGAGATTACGTTGGTCGGAATGTACGCGGAAATGTCACCCGCTTGCGTTTCGATGAACGGCAGTGCAGTCAGGGAACCGGCACCCATTTCGTCGGAGAGCTTCGCAGCACGCTCCAGCAGACGGGAGTGCAGGTAGAAGACGTCACCCGGATACGCTTCGCGGCCCGGAGGACGACGGAGCAGGAGGGACATTTCGCGGTATGCCGCTGCTTGCTTGGACAGGTCGTCGTACACACAGAGGACGTGCTGTCCTTTGTACATGAAGTATTCACCCATGGACACGCCTGCGTACGGAGCCAGGAACAGGAGCGGAGCCGGGTCGGACGCCGTCGCGGACACCACGATGGTGTACTCCAGGGCACCGTGCTTGCGCAGGGTTTCCACGATGTTGGCAACGGTCGATTGCTTTTGGCCGATTGCCACGTAGATACAAATCATGTTTTGGCCTTTTTGGTTGATGATGGTGTCCAGCGCCACAGCCGTTTTACCGGTTTGACGGTCACCGATGATCAGCTCGCGCTGACCGCGACCGATCGGAATCATCGCGTCGATTGCCTTGATACCGGTTTGCAGCGGCTCGTGAACGGATTTACGCGCCATAACACCAGGAGCCGGGCTTTCAACCGGACGGAATTCCGTCGTGTTGATCGGGCCCAGTCCGTCGAGCGGTTGACCGAGCGGGTTTACCACACGGCCGAGCAGCGCTTCGCCCACCGGCACCTCCATGATGCGGCCGGTGCGTTTTACCGTGTCGCCTTCTTTAATGTCGCGGAACGGACCGAGAATAACGACACCCACGTTGTCTTCTTCCAAGTTGAGTACCATACCCATGACGCCGTTTTGGAACTCGAGCAGTTCCCCCGCCATGGCTTTTTCCAAACCGTGAACGCGAGCGATACCGTCACCGATCTGAATGACCGTGCCTACGTCCACAACTTCGATTTCAGATGTAAAATTAGCAATCCGCTCTTTGATGAGGGAGCTAATTTCTTCTGGTCTGATTGCACTCACTATATATTCACCCCATTCATCCAAACGATCTTATTGCTGATGCGCGAAGTGTTCCAGTTTTGTCTTGATGCTGCCGTCGTACAGACGGTCGCCGATCTTGATGACGATGCCGCCCAGAATGGACGGGTCCACGACGGTTTGCACGCGCAGCTTCTTGTTCAGCTTTTGTCCGAGCTTTTCCGCCAGCTCCGCCTGTTCTTCGTCACTGAGCGGCTTGGCACTGGTCACGGTCGCTTCGGCGATGCCGCGGGCTTCGTTGGCCATCCGCACAAAGGAGCGGTAGACCTCCAACAGTTGTCCCTCGCGTCCGTTGTCGATCAGGACATTGAGGAAGTTGTGCGTTTCTTCGCTCACATGGCGTTTGAACAGGTCGTCGGCCAGGGATTTTTTCGCCGCACGCGCGATGTGCGGGTGGAGCAGAATCTTGCTCAGATCGGCGTTCTGTTCAATCGCTTCCACGACCGCTTTCAGATCCGCTTCAATCTGGTCGAGCTTCCCACGCTCGCTGGCTACTTCAAACAACGCGCGAGCGTAGCGCTTGCTTACCGCGCCGCTCATAGGCGATCTCCCACTTGAGCGAGGAATTTGTCAATCGTCGCTTTTTGCGTCGCTTCATCCAGTTCTTTCTCGATGATCTTGGATGCGAGCAGTACGGACAGACCGGTCATTTGGTCGCGCAGTTCTGCCTTCGCTTTCTCCACTTCACGCGCCAGTTCCGCGCTTGCGTCCGCTTTCATGCGTTCAGCAGCAGCTTGGGCGTCAGCCACGATTTTGGCTGCTTCATCGGACGCTTGCTTCGTCGCGCGGTCGATGATCGATTTGGCTTCGAGGCGAGCTTCGTCCAGCACGCGGCGCTGTTCGGCCAGCAGTGCTTCCGCTTCTTTGCGGCTGCGCTCAGCCGTGGTGATTTCGTTTTCAATATGCTGACGACGCTTTTCCATCACTGCCACGATCGGGCCCATGGCAAACTTGCGAACCGCCAGCAGCAGCAGCAGGAATACGATAGCTTGGGTTAAAAGCGAGCCCCATTCGAGGGCTACGGCACCAAAGTCGAGCATTCGTTTCACTCCTTCCTTGCACACAGGAGAATGTATCTCTACGGGTACAGCCGTTTGTTTCCGCAAGAATAACGTGGCATCGCCGCGCACCAGGCGAGGCAAGCCACTATGTTACGCACAAGATGTGCGAGTGTCGGCGGTGCGCCGTACGGGACGCCACACTCAGCCGACACCGGTGTCAATGGAAACGTGTACACCGTCCACTGACCAAAATAGAGGCGAAGGTCAAGCCCCCGCCTATCGTTTCGATTGTTCGCTCGCTTACAGACGACCGAAGAGGATGAAACCAATCGCAACCGCGATAATCGGAACCGCCTCGACGAGACCGAGACCGAGGAACATCAGACCCATCAGGCTACCGCGTGCTTCCGGTTGGCGAGCGACGCCTTCAATTGTACGAGAAATTACCAGGGAGTTGCCGATCGCTGCACCCAGAGCAGCCAGACCAAATACGATACCGATTGCAAGAGCCAAACCTTCCATTGTAAAAATACCTCCTTAGTGTTGTGAAAAATAAACATCTACTGCGAATTAATGTTGGTCATTCACTTGTTGGGAAATGTATACCATCGCCAGCGTGGTGAAGATAAAGGCTTGGACCGAGCCGACGAATACGGAGTAGCCCAGCCACAGGAACAGCGGAATGCTGCCGAAGATCCCCACGCCAAGCAGGAACGCAATGAGAACCTCGCCCGCGAAGATGTTACCGAATAGACGCAACGGAAGCGTCAGCGGCTTGATGATGAACTCTTCGAGGATGTGAATCGGGTTCAGAAACGTGTGCTTGAGCCAGCCGCCAAAGCTTTTCTTCATCCCCAGGTAGTGGGCGTACAGAAGAACCACCAATGCCAGCGCAAAGGTTACGCTCGGAGTGGCGGTCGGCGATTTCCACCAGCCGATGGAGGCGCCGTGGCCGTGAGGATCGTTGATCTCCTCTTCCAGCTTCGCCAGCTTTTCCTTTTTGGCTTCTTCCGTCGTAGCGACCGTCAGCATGTCTTTGACGGTATCGCTCACATACTGGTTCTTCTCAGGATTGTTGTGAATCGCCGTGTTCACGTTGAACAGAAGGCCCAACTGGTTCCCGATGAAGATGTAGAGGAACAGCGTCAGCGCCAGCGAGACAAAACCGGCTGCCTTTTTCGGCTCGATGTAGCTTTTGGTGATACCGGTGACGAAGTCGACAATCCACTCCATCACGTTTTGCCTGCCTCCGGGAACGCCAGAGGTGAGGTTGCGGGTCATCCCGATGCAGAAGAACAGCACAATCAAGGCTGTTACCACAATCGCAATGATGGTCGAGATGTCAAATACCATACCCAACCATTTGAATCGCAAAGAGTAATGCATGTAATTCACCCCTTTCTTCCGTGCGAATCTGTTGCACCAACAAAGTCAGATCGAAAAAAATGCTTGTCAATCCAATCTATTTGAAGGAGCGATAAACAAAAAAGAAGCCTAGAACTTGAAAGAGGAAAAGGCCGATCAGCACGCCGGAAAGCACAAACAGATGGGGAAAGCGGATTGTCATAAAGACGGCAAATCCGGCCACGAGAAGGCGCTGCAGCATGCCAGTTCCTTTCGGCCGCACATTCGGATCGACAGCCATCTGGCCGATCCGCCAGGTTTTGCTGACCAGCAGCGTGCCGCTGAGGACACTCCCGCCCATACCGAGCAGGAGGCTTTGCAAAAACAATCGATGCTGAGGCAACAGGGCCCAGAGTATCACAACCAGGGCCATACAAACAAAAGCATAGCGGAAAGCCGCTCGCATAGCCGAAGTAAACGTATGCATGTTCAATCTCCCTACAGGTAACCGCGGACTATGCGGTAGACACTGTACACGCCTATACCCAATCCGGCGAGCAATCCGATCATCATAAACCACGGTTTGGTGGCGAGCAGGTTGTCGACGTACCTGCCCAGATAGACGCCTGCGATAACGCAGACGGCCAGATCGACACCGATCAGGCTGACCAGCGTGATGGCCCGCCACGGATTATCAATTTTCGGCACTGGACCGCCCCCTTTCATACACAAGGAGAGGGCAGGTGTCAAGTGCCCCTTTGCCCTCATCCATATTAACGAAGATTTATTCCCTTTGTCAACGTGCGGTTTATTCTGTACACAAAGCGTTCACATTTGAAAATGGCGAACCATTTCTTACAAAAACCGACAAGTTGTACGTCTCCTTGCGCATGAAACTGAAGCCTGTCCGCTTACAGTTTCTCGACGACTGTGGCCACTCCTTGTCCGCCTCCGATGCACAGCGTCGCCAATCCATATTTTACCCCTGAACGCTTGTGCAATTCGTGAATCAGCGTGACCAGCACGCGCGCTCCGCTGGCGCCGATCGGGTGTCCGAGGGCGATTGCACCGCCGTTTACGTTCAGTTTGTCGCGCGGGATGCCCAGCGCCTTTCCGACTGCCAGCGACTGGACGGCGAACGCCTCGTTGGCCTCGATCAAATCGATCTCGTCCAGTGAGAGACCTGCCTTTTTCAGCACCCGCTGCGTCGCCGGTACTGGTCCGATGCCCATGATGCCCGGGTTGACACCGGCGCTGGCGTTGGCGACGATCCGGGCCAGCGGCTTGACACCCAGCTCGGCCGCCTTTTCGCCGGACATGACCAACAGGGCGGCCGCTCCGTCGTTGATACCCGACGCGTTGCCCGCGGTCACCGTTCCGTCCTTTTTGAATGCCGGCCGCAGCTTGCCGAGCGATTCCACCGTCACGCCGGCGCGAGGAAATTCATCCACCTCAAACAGGACCGGGTCTCCCTTTTTCTGCGGAATCGGCACGGGCACGATCTCGTCGCGAAAACGCCCCTCTGCCAGGGCGCGCTGCGCCTTTTCCTGACTCCAGGCGGCAAATTCATCCTGCTCTTCCCGGCTAATCCCGTACTCGACACAAAGATTTTCCGCCGTGATGCCCATGTGATAATCGTTGAACGCACACCACAAGCCGTCGCGGATCATCGAGTCGACGACTTTCTGGTCGCCCATGCGGTAGCCGTTGCGGGCCCCTTCCAGCAGGTAGGGTGCCTGGCTCATGTTCTCCATGCCACCGGCCAGCACCACGTCTGCATCGCCGCAGAGAATCGCCTGGGTGGCCAGGTGAAGCGCTTTCAATCCTGAGCCGCATACCTTGTTGATCGTCATTGACGGCGTCTCCTGCGGCAGTCCTGCGCGGATCGCCGCCTGGCGCGCCGGATTTTGTCCCAGTCCAGCCTGCAGCACGTTGCCCATGATTACTTCGTCCACTGCTTCCTTCGCAACGCCTGCCCGCTGCAAAGCCGCCTCCAGCACGACAGCTCCCAACTGCGGCGCGCTGACACCGGACAGCGAGCCCTGAAAACTGCCGATGGCCGTGCGCACTGCGCTGACAATCACTACCTCTTTCTGACTCATCTGGATCACTCCTTGGAAAACAGCATGAAGGTCTTCATCATACAATTCCCTTTTTTCGCAAAATATCCTGCCGGTTGGGACCAACCGATTTTTCCCTTCCCTCCTGCCGTTCGGCCGCCACATAGACAAGTTCGTACGTGACGGGAATGCCCTCCGCTCCGCCAAAACGGCTCCGGTACGCCTCCATCATTTCCGTCAGCAACCGCCGCTGCCCCAACCCGGCGCTGTCCGACGCCGGACCGGTGCTGGCGCCGATTCCCTTGACCGCGTGCAAAAACGAACGCACGTCCGGATAGTGGAGCCGCACCTCCCGGGTACGTATCCGCACGCCGGCAAAACCGGCCCGATCCAGCATCGCCCGCCATTCGTCCGGCGTGCAAAATGACAGCCCGTGCCGCTGCGGCTCCCGCCGGAGGTTGCGGTAGGCCGATGAAAACGAGTCGTGCAGTTCCCAAAACGTCCGCGGCCCAAAGGTGGCAAATAGCAGCGAGCCACCCGGCCGCAGCAGCCGGTACAGTCCCTCCGCCGTCCTCTCCGGCTGCCGCAGCCATTGAAAACAGGCGCTGGAGACGATCAGATCGGCCCACTGCTCCGCCTGCTTCCAGATCCACTCCTCGACGTCGGCCAGCACAAACCGGCACGTCCGCCCGGTCGGGCCAAGGCGCCGCCGCGCCGCTTCCAGCATGCCCGGCGCGATGTCCAGCGCCAGGTACTCCGCACTGCCGCAGCGATCGCGGAGCAGGCTGGTCAAACCGCCCGTACCGCAGCCTACTTCCACCACCCGGCGAACCTCGTTCGTCAGCGGCATCTCAGCCTCCAGCGCTGCCGCCAGTTCCGCCGCCATCTCCCGCTGCACCAGGGCGTACCGGTCATAGGTGTCAGCCTTTTCACTGAACCGTCTGCTGACTGCTGCTTTCCACACTGTGTTCCACCATCCTTTTGATTGCGTCCGCTACAGCATTACAATGGACGAGCGGCAGCGCGTGACCTCCCCCGACGATTGCCTCCAGCCGGGCCGCCGGTATGCTCGCGGCCAATTCCTCCCCTGCCGAAAACGGGCAGATCCCGTCGGCCGTCCCGTGAATCACCAGCGTCGGGCAGGTGATGCTTCCGAGATGCGGACGGAGGTCTTCCTCCCGCATGTAAGACAATCCGGCCGCGAGTGCCGACAGGGGCCATGCGTCGCATACAGAGACGGACGAATCGGCCTGCTGCCGCTCCTCTGCCGTAAACATCGATTGCCAAAACGTCCGCATCACGCCCGTCCGATCCGCGTACAGCGCCCGCTCCATCCGCCGCACCTGCGCGTCCAGCCAGCCGAGCCGCCGCTCCTCGCGGGGACGCACAAACCGGGCCGTCGTGCCGATCAAGACCAGCCCTGCGGCCAACCCCTCAGCTGCCAGCCGCTGTGCCAGCATCCCGCCCAGCGACCAGCCGACCGCGATCAGCGGCAGGGAAGCAGTCGATAATGCCGCCTGACGGGCGATCTCGTAAAACGCTTCAGGCTGGTCCGCCACGGACAGGTCAGGGACGGTGTGCGCACACTCCGGAAACTGGCTCTGCATGCTGCACCACACCTCGTCGGACATCCCCCACCCGTTCAACCACAGCATCGCCGCCTTCATCCCGTCTCCACCTCCCCTGCTCCCGCCGCCAACTGCATCTGCCGAATAACCTCCTCCAATTCCTCACGCGTATGCGTCGCCATCAGAGAAAAACGAATGCGGGCAGTGCCTTCCGGTACGGTCGGGGGGCGGATGGCGACGGCGGCGATCCCCCGCTCCTCCAGACGTTGACTCAACCGGAGCGCCTGCCTGTTGTCGCCGACGATCCACGGGATGATCGGCGAGTCGCCCTCTCCGATCGCAAAACCGCACGCCCGCAGCCGCCGGCGAAACCAGGCGCTGTTTTCCCTGAGCCGGGTGCGGCGCCAGCCTTCCTCCTGCACCACTTCCAGCGCTTTGCGGACGGCAGCCACCACCATCGGCGGCAGCGCGGTGGAGTAGATCAGCGGGCGCGTCTTCGTGACCAGGTAGTCAATCAGCACGCGGTCGGCGCAGACGTAGGCGCCGTACACGCCAAACGCCTTGCTGAAGGTGCCCATGATCACATCCACCTGCTCGTGCAGTCCCAGTTCGTGACACAGCCCCTGCCCCCTGCTGCCTCTCACGCCGCCGGCATGCGCCTCGTCCACCATCAGCATCGCGCCGCAGCGCGCTTTGAGCTCCACCAGTTCACTTAGCGGCGCCGCATCTCCGTCCATGGAAAAGACGGCATCGGTGACGATCAGGGCGCGGCGGTGTCCGGCGTGCTTTTTCAACAGGTGCTCCAGGTGTTCCGGATCGTTGTGGCGGTAGCGGTAGTGGCGGGCGCGGCTGAGAATGATGCCGTCGACAATGCTGGCGTGGTTCAGCCGGTCGCTGAACACGGCGTCCGCCCGCCCGACCAGCGCGGCGATTACCCCCAGATTGGCCATGTAGCCATTGGCGAAGACCAGCGCCGCTTCCCGCTGCTTCCATTCGGCCAGACGTTCTTCCAGATCGGCATACCAGCGGTGATTGCCGCAAATCAACCGGGAGGCGGCTGCTCCCGCTCCCCATTGTTCCGCCGCCTGACGGGCAGCATCGGCGATCCGGGGATCGCCCGCCAGGCCCAGGTAGTCGTTGGAGGAGAGGTTAAACAGCCTCCTGCCGCCAACTGTCAGCCATTTGCCCCCTTCCTCGCCGCGGTCGTCCACGATGCGCAGGCACCTGTGCAGGGACTGCTGCCGGAGCGCGTCCAGCTCCGCTTCCATCCAGTCGCAATAGACGGTTCCGTTCATCCGCCTCACTCCTGCAGCGCGCAGCGCTCAATCTCGAAGCCGAGATCTTCTATCATCTGATGGTCGGTCGCAACCTCCTGGCCGGGCGTGGTCAGGTAATCGCCGACGAAAATGGAGTTGGCCGCGTACAGGGCCAGCGGCTGCAGGGTCCGCAGGTTGACCTCGCGCCCGCCTGCGACGCGGATTTCCTTGGTCGGACAGACAAACCGGAACAGCGCCAGCACTTTGAGCGCACGCAGGGCCGGCGTCCGCCCGTATCCTTCCAGCGGTGTGCCGGGAATCGCGTTAAGGAAATTGACCGGAATGGAATCGGCGTCCAGTTCGCGCAGCGCATACGCCATCTCGACGACCTCCTCATCGCTTTCTCCCATGCCGATGATCACCCCGGAGCAGGGGGACATCCCCGACTGCTTCACGGTTTCCACCGTTTCCACGCGCTGATCGTAGGTATGGGTCGACGTGATGTTGCTGTAGTTGGCGCGGCTGGTATTCAGGTTGTGGTTGTAGCGGTGGACGCCCGCCTCCGCCAGCCGGGCCGCTTGCTCCTCACTCAACAGGCCGAGACACGCACAGATTTTCAGCGGCATGGTGGCGCGAATCTCCCTGACCGCCTCGATCACCTGCTCCAGCTCCTTGTCCGTGGGGCCCCGTCCGGAGGCGACGATGCAGTAGGTGCCGGCCATGCGGTTCAGCGCCTCACGCGCTCCTGCCAGGAGGGTCTCCTTGTCCAACAGCGTGTACTTTTGGATCGGCGCGCTGGAGACGATCGACTGCGAACAGTAGCCGCAGTCTTCGGGACACAGCCCGCTCTTGGCGTTGATGATCATGTTCAGCTTTACCTTTTTCCCGTAGTAGCGCTTTCGAACGCGAAAAGCGGCGTGCATGAGCGGCAGGATGTCGTCGTCGTCCGCCCGCAGCACGGACAGCGCCTCCTCCCGCGTCAGTCCCTCCCCGGCCAGCGCTTTTTCCGCGTAATCCTCCCAGTTTACGGCCGTCACCATTCGATTCATCGGCAATCCTCTCCTTTTTGCAGCATGCTTTTTTCCACCCAGCCGCGGATGCGCTCCAGATCGGCATGGCGGCGTATCGCTTCGATCACACCGGCACGGGTCATGTTCCCTTCCAACCAGGGTATTTGCCCGAGCACGGGCACATCGCCGAACCGTTCAATCATCGCCGCGTTGCTTTCCACGCTTTGGTCGCCATTGTCCGCACGGCTGCCGTTCAGGATGACCCCCGCTACCGTGATGCCCCGCTGCCTGGCGTACTCCACCGACAGCAGGGTGTGGTTGATCGTCCCCAGACCGGCGCGCCCCACGAGCAGCAGCGGCATGCCGAGGCGGGCGGCCAGATCAATCATCAGCTCGCTTGCGGTCAAGGGAACCGCCAATCCGCCCGCTCCTTCCACCAGCAGCGCATCGTGCCGGCGCTTGAGCGGCCGGCCGGACGCGATGATCGTCTCCAGGGAAAGGCTGACGCCCTCCGCCTCGGCGGCAAGCAGCGGGGTCAGCGGCGCGGCAAAGGAAAACGGGGCGATCTCCTCGCAGGCGTCGGCTACACCCGAAAGCGTGCGCAGGCGGTACGAATCCCGCTCTTCTTCCGTTTCTCCCCCCGATTGGACCGGCTTCCAGACCCCCAGATTCAGGCCGTCCTCGCGCAGGGCAGCGGCCAGTCCGCCCGTCACGACTGTTTTCCCCACCCCGGTGTCGGTGCCGGCGACGAACAAGCCGGCGAAGCACTCGTCTCCCATCTGTGTCACGCTCCTTTGACCGCGGCTGACGCGGTTACGTCCTCGATCGCTTCCGCCAGAATGCCCACCATCTCCGCCAGTTCGTCCTCCGTGCTGACCAGCGGCGGAATCAGCACGACGACGTTGCCCAGCGGCCGGGTCAGCAGCCCGTTTTCCCGCGCCCGTCGGCAGACCCGGACGCCGATCCGCTCATCCCAGTGATACGGCTCTTTGGTCTGCTTGTCCCGCACCAGTTCGATGCCGACCATAAAGCCTTTTTGCCGCACCTCTCCCACGTGGTCAAAATCGGCCAGCGGCGCCAGCAGCTTCGCCAGACGGCGCGATTTTTCCGCCACTCCCTCGACGATCCGCCGCTCTTTAAGCAGACGCAAGTTGGCCAGGGCGACGGCGCAGCCGAGCGGATTGCCGGTGTAGGAATGACCGTGGAAAAACGTCTTCTGCTCCTCGTAGTCGGCGTAAAAGGCGTCGTATACCCGGTCCGTTGTCAGCGTCGCGGCTACCGGCAAATAGCCGCCGGTAATCCCTTTCGCCACCGCCATGATGTCCGGCGTCACGCCTTCGTGCTCGCAGGCGAACATCTTGCCGGTGCGGCCAAAACCGGTAGCCACTTCGTCGGCGATCAGCAGCACGTCATACGCCCGGGCCATATCGGCTATCTGCTTCAGGCAGCCGTCGGGCATGATGATCATCCCGCCCGCCCCCTGGACGATCGGCTCCACGATCAGCGCGGCGATCTCGTCCGCCTTCTCAATAAGCAGCCGCTCCAGACTGGCAAGCGTCTCTTCGACGGCGGACCGCTCTCCCTCGTGACGATATGGATAGGGGTACGGGATCGTATACGAGGAAAAGAGCAGCGGCCGGTACACCTCGTGGTACAGCGGAATCGCCCCGACGCTGACGGCGCCGATCGTATCCCCGTGGTAGGCGTTGTTCATGGTAATAAAGGAACGCTTGCCGGTGACGCCAATGTTCTGCCAGTACTGAAACGCCATTTTCAAGGCGATCTCCACGGCGGTCGCTCCGCTGTCGGAGTAGAACACCTTGGTCAAGCCGTCGGGCGCAATGCCGACAAGCTGCTCCGCCAGCAGAATGGACGGTACATTGGCCATGCCCAGCAGGGTGGAGTGCGCCACCTGCTCCAACTGCTCGACAATCGCCCGGTTCAGCTCCGGCACGTTGTGGCCGTGAACGTTCAGCCAGACGGACGAAAACCCGTCGTAATAGGCCTTGCCGTTTACGTCAATCAGCTTGATCCCCTCGCCCCGCGCGATGATCAGCGGATCTTCCGCCACGTAGTCCTTCATTTGCGTGAAGGGATGCCAAAGGTACTGTTTGTTTTTTCGTGCCAATTCTTCGTAGGTATGTGGATGTGACAACCGGGTCCCCTCCTTCGGCACAATATTTGGAAAACAATTTGTCAACCAAAATTGTATTTTAGTTAACAAATTTCTGCAAAGGATTTTTGAAGACCCGGCCAAAAACAGAACAAAAGACCGAGTCTTCCCTCGGGAAGAACTCGGTCTTTCGTCGACATTCCGATCAATTATTTTTTCTGCAAAATCCGGTACATCGCCACGACGCAAACTGCACGGGTGGTCGCCTTGTTCGGCTCATACCTGCTGCCGATCGGGTCGATCAGCCCCAGCCCGACGATGTTGGTAATCGACGAGGCAGCCCAGGCGGGCCATACCTGCTTGTCGGTGATCGCCTTGGACGTCGTCCCCTTTTGTTTCAGCACGCGGTCGAGGATCACAGCCGCTTCCGCCCGGGTCACCGGTTGATCAGGACGGAAGGTATTGTCCGGATACCCTTTGACCAGCCCTTTGGAGACTGCCACCTGCACCGCCCCTTGTGCGTATGCCGGGATTTTGTCCTTGAAGCCAAGCTTCGGCGAGGACGGCAGCTCCCACTCGAACGTCCGAGCCAGCAGTGTGACATACTGGGCGCGGGTCAGCGGGACTTCGGGGCCAAACGTGGTTTCCGTCAATCCCTTCACCAGGCCCCTTTGTGCCATGTAGGTGATTTCCGCCTTGGCCGGGTGGTTGGCGATGTCCGTGAAGGCGACGCCGCCGCCGTCCATGTAGTACGGGATGTACGTGCCGTAGGCGTTCACTTCGTACACCCACTGCCCCTTTGCATTGACGGCGCCAGGGATCTGGTCAAACGTCTTGTTTGCCTCGTTTACGTACAGCAGGCCCACGCCTTTGCCCGGCAGCCACTGTTTCGGCGTCAGCGTCAACGTCACCGGCGACGTGGAGATTTGGTCCTCTTGACCTTCCTTCAGAGCGCCCGGCTTGATGGTAAACGAGTAGTCGGCCGGCACGTAACCGGGGAGCTGCTGCTGCACAATCGAATTGACCTTGATCGAAGCAGACTGCAGAAAAGACGCCGTGCGCACGAACGAATAGCCGAGGTCCAGTTCAGCGCCCAGGGAAAGGGTGCCCGGCGTCTCCGGCACGATGTCTCTGCCGGTCGGCTGATTGCCGGCCGTGCTCGGCAGGAGCAGGGAAACCTCGTCAAAGTACAGCGTTCCTTGGTCGTGACGGTTGCCGTCATCGGGGCGATCGACGACGTAGATGCTCTTCAGCTTCAGCGGGTAGGCTGCGTTGGCCGGGAAGTACCCCTTGACCTGCTTCCATCCGCTCCAGTCGATTGACTGGGCCAAATCGACGTAGACGGTCTTGCCGTTGGCGTCGATGACCTCTGCACGCAGCCAGTGCTTGCTGTTGTCTCCATACACCCACAGACCCAGGCCGATCGGTTTGCCCGGTATGGTCACCGGCTGGGATGCAACGCGGCCGTAGGCGATGCGCAGGTCGGTCGCCGGCGCACCGGAGAAGTTGTAGAGCAGCTTGGCTGCCTTGCGGGTGCGGAAGACCGGATCGGATACCGCGGTAAACGATCCGCTGTTGTTGATCGAAGCCGGCACGGCCGCATGGTGCATGCCTGTTTGATTGTCAAAGGTAAGCCACGGCTGTTCAAACTGCCCGACGACGAACGGCACACTGGTGGTGACGCCATCGTAGGTTACGGTCAGCGTCCCGCTGCCCGGTTCCTGTCCCGCGACGAGCTGCAGCTTGTCGTTGACCGTCGCCGCTGCCGAATTGACGCTGGTCTGGACGCTGAGCGGGGTCGCCTGGATCAGCTGTCCCTTTTTCGTCTTGATCTTCACGTCCAGGGTAAGCGTCTGTCCGGGCGCGATGGTGATCGGATTGGGCGAGACGACGATCTGCTGCACCTCGCTGCCGGAAATGACGTGCACCGCACTGCTCGAGGCCACGCTGCCCACACGCGCCGTAACCGATACCTGTCCCGAACGGGTCGGGGTGAAGTACTGTCCGTTAAACGTGCCCGCGTCCCCGGCCTCCCAGACGATGGTGGACGGATTGACTGCGTACGGCTGGTAGTGCGAGTCGTACGCCTTGGTCGTAAACTCCGCCGTTTGACCGATCAGCATTTCTGTCGGGCCGAAGATCCGGAAACCTGCCAGTTCTCCCGGCGGCGCCGTGTTGTACACGGCCAGTCCGGTCGGAACCCGCCGTTCCGCGCCGTCTTTTGGCTGGTTGGCCAGGCTGGCGTGCGTTTCGCCCAACATGCGCACGGCCATCGTGGTCGAACCGCCGCCATCGAAGTTCACCGCCCGCCAGGACCCCAGTTCGGCCATGATTTTGGCCAATTCATCCAGATAGACGCCTTTGCTCGCGTCCACGGTCACCATGTACAGCGTCTTGCCGTCGCGGGGGACGCCGACAGCGGTGCGGGCGTTGATCGAGAGAATCGATTTGTCGGCCGGGAACGAGGACAGCGCTTTGCCCTGATCGACCAGCAGCACGTTTCCGCCCACCGCCTGCACCCAGTCCTGATTGAGCGGCGTCGTCTGGTACTCGACAGTCGCCCTTGACCCCACCGGGAAGTTTTGCTTCAGGAAGTTGGCAGCCGCGCCGTGTCCCCACAGCACGTAGCCGTTGTACGGTATGTAAAAGCCGGGTTGGTTGATGCGCACTTCCTTGGCCACGTTGTCCACAAACAGCACTTCGACGACGTCCTTGTAGCCGGCAATCGCTCCGAGACTGGTCTTGCCGAACGCCGGCGTATACAGGTTCAACTGGTTCTCGTGACTTTTCCGTCCTTCGCTGGGATTGTATTCTTCCTTGTTGAGTCCCTGCAGCGGAAACGAATTGCCGTTTTGTGCCGTCACTTTTCCGGTAAAACCGAACTTTTCGATAGCCGCGTTTTTGTCGCTGGTAATCCCCAGACTGTACCAGTAGGAGATGTGCCCCATCGACGAGATCAACTGCTTGTCCTTCATGACGATGCCAAACGGCGCACCCCGTTTGGTCATGTTGAAAAAGTCGGCGTTGATGGCGGCAACAGCACCGGTCTCCCGAGCCATCTGGGTAACCGTCTGCCGCTCGGTCAGCTTGCCGTTGGTGCCGTAGACCGGCTTGACCTCCACGTAGGGATTGTTCAGGTCCACCTTGGTCACCATGATGGTGATCTGCTGACCTCCGAACGACTTCGTGTATTTCTGCAACATAGTCCCTTCCCCGATCGGGGTCTCCCACATCATCTGCAAGGGGCTTGTTTCCGCTCTCGCCTGCGCCACTTGGACCGCAACCGGCGCAAACGGAACAAAAGCTCCCCACGCTACCGCAGCAGCCGTGAGAAGCGAGACAACCTTCCGCCCTCTCATGTTGGTAACTCCTCTCCTATATCTCTTGTTTCATACTGTCTCAGCAACATAATAGACGCACGAGCAAGGTGATAGTTTCATGGTTTGAGGCACTTTCTTTGCTGGAAATACCGACCATCGGGGACCGTTTGCACCGCCGTTTTACGGGCAGCAAAAAGGAGGCGTTTTACCAACGCCTCCTCGTTGAACAGAGCCCGGAATTACAAGCCGGGACGGAACGGTTCCGGCCGCTCCGCTCTGCGTCCGAAATGGTGCAAAATCGCCTCGACGATCCGGCGGGAAGCCTCCCCGTCTCCGTACGGATTGGCAGCGCGGGCCATGGCGTCGTACGCGTCGGCATCGCGCAGCAGCTGATCGGCCATGAAGAACACCTGATCCTCGTCGGTGCCGGCCAGCTTGAGCGTGCCGGCTGCGATTCCTTCCGGCCGCTCCGTGGTGTCGCGCAGCACCAGCACCGGCACACCCAGCGACGGCGCTTCTTCCTGGACGCCGCCGGAGTCTGTCAGAATCAGGTGGGCACGGCGGGCAAAGTTGTGGAAGTCAAAGGCGTCGAGCGGTTCGATCAGGTGAATGCGCTCGTGTCCGCCCAGCACGTCCTGCGCCACTTCCTGCACAGCCGGGTTGAGGTGCACCGGATATACGACGGCGATGTCGTCATGTTCGTCGACCAGCCGTCGGACCGCGCGGAAAATCCGCCGCATCGGCTCACCCAGGTTTTCCCGCCGGTGAGCGGTCATCAGCACCATTTTCCGGCCGGCCACGCGTTCCAACACGGGATGGGTGTAATCGCTGCGGACGGTTGTTTTCAGCGCGTCAATGGCGGTGTTGCCGGTGATGTAGATCGCCTCTTCCGGCTTGTTTTCACGCCGCAGGTTTTCTGCCGCACCCTCGGTCGGGGCAAAGTGCAGGTTGGCCATCACGCCGGTGAGCTGCCGGTTCATCTCCTCCGGGAAGGGGGAGTACTTGTCCCATGTGCGCAGGCCCGCTTCCACGTGCCCAATCGCCACCTGGTTGTAAAACGCCGCCAGGCTGGCGACAAAGGTGGTGGTCGTATCGCCGTGCACCAGAACGATGTCCGGCTTTACTTCCTTCATCACGCCATCCAGCTCGTCCAGGGCGCGGGTGGTAATCTGCACCAGCGTCTGCCGGTCTTTCATGATGTTCAAATCAATGTCCGGTCGGATGTCAAAGATGTCCAATACCTGGTCCAGCATCTGACGGTGCTGGGCGGTCACGCAAACAATCGACTCGATCTGGTCTTCGTGCCTGTTCAATTCGTGCACGAGCGGCGCCATCTTGATGGCTTCCGGCCGCGTCCCAAACACAGTCATCACTTTCAGCTTTTTCATCGGACTTCCTCTCCTACTTCGTCCCAAACAGACGGTCGCCAGCGTCGCCCAGGCCCGGCACAATATAGCCGTGGTCGTTCAGGTACTCGTCGATGGCGGCGACGTAGATGTCCACGTCCGGATGCTCGTCCTGCACCATCTTGATGCCTTCCGGCGCAGCAATCAGACACATCAGCTTCATGTTTTTGGCCCCCCGCTTTTTCAAGGCGGTAATGGCCGCTGCCGCAGAACCCCCGGTTGCGAGCATCGGGTCGATGACGATCAGTTCACGTTCGGCAATGTCGGACGGAAGTTTCACGTAGTATTCCACCGGCTGCAGCGTCTCCGGGTCGCGGTACAGGCCGACGTGGCCCACCTTGGCAGCGGGAATCAGTTTCAGCAAACCGTCCACCATACCCAGACCGGCACGCAAAATCGGCACCAGTCCCACCTTTTTGCCGGAAATGACGCGTGCTTTACAGGTCGCCACCGGTGTTTCGATGGTCGTCTCCTCCAAAGGCATGTCGCGGGTAATCTCGTATCCCATCAGGGTTGCCACTTCGTCTACCAGTTCACGAAATTCCTTGGTTCCCGTGTTTTTGTCACGGATATAGGTCAGCTTGTGCTGGATCAGCGGGTGGTCAAATACGTATACGCGGCTCATGCATGTTCCTCCGTTTCCGTATCAATGCATCTTTTCCATCATAGCGAAGGAGAGAGGCGCCGTCAATTTGCCCAATCTTCGTACTTTTTTCTCTTTCCCTGCCCGAGTGGGGGCTTTTTTTATATGATGGCCCTTCCTTGTTGCTTACACGGGGCACCACATTTACCGTTTGTCTATTCCTTGTATTTTTCCAAGAAAAATTCTCTCAGCTCACTAACATGGCTTTCAGCAATATCAAATTTCCGATGATTATTCATTGGGAATTCCCCCGTGTTGATTAGATTACGAGCAAACCTCATTTGTAAAAACACAAGCATATCCTAACATTTTTTCACATGATTTCCAACAAAGGCGAGTGCCGAATTCGATTATGTCCGGAACAATATGCATAAAAATCAAACCATACATCGTGTTTTACAAACAAAAAACAGACCCCGGAGTTATTCACGGGGTCTTAAATTGAAGACAAACTGTTTATTTAGTAAACGTCCACAGAAATCGATTTCCATAATTTCCAGGCCGGAAGGCCTGCACATTCATCAACCGAAGCTGAAGACAACGTACATCGCATGGAGGGATGGGCCAAGCGAGCTCCTTTGACGACCTGCTCAGCGGAAAAACGAAAGACGCGGGGAAAAACAGGGGGCACAAGTCTCACTTCGTCGAAACACCCAGATGTTTGCCCCCTGCCCGCGTCGCGTTTTGGAGCGGACATCATTCACTTCTTTGCTGGGCGTCAAGAGAGCGAGCGGGCCCGATCACCCATGCGCCACGGACTTTGTCTACATGCTGAGACCCCGGAGTTATTCACGGGGTCTGTTTGCCACAGCATGCACGTTCTGAAATTAAATCGTCAATCCTTCATACATCGGGAAGCGTTGGCACAGCGCCGCTACGCGTTGGCGAGCTTCTTCGTGTTTGGCTGCGTCTTCCGGGTTTTTCAAGGTCAGGGCGATGATGGCTGCCACTTCTTTCATCGCTTCTTCGTCAAAGCCGCGGCTGGTCACTGCCGGGGTACCCATGCGGATGCCGCTGGTGACAAACGGGCTTTCCGGATCGTACGGAATCGTGTTTTTGTTGGTGGTGATGTTCACTTCGTCCAGCAGGTGCTCCGCCACTTTTCCGGTCAAGCCGAGGTTGCGCACGTCTACCAGCACCAGGTGGTTGTCGGTGCCGCCGGAAACCAGCGTCAGCCCTTCAGCTTTCAGCGCTTCGGCAAATGCCTGAGCGTTGTTGACGATCTGCTGCGCGTACGTCTTGAATTCAGGCTGCAGCGCTTCGCCGAACGCGACCGCCTTGGCTGCGATCACGTGCATCAGCGGACCGCCTTGCACGCCCGGGAAAACCGACTTGTCGATCGCCTTGGCGAACTCTTCCTTGCAGAGAATCAGGCCGCCGCGGGGACCGCGCAGGGTTTTGTGGGTGGTGGAGGTGACAAAGTGCGCATGCGGCACCGGATTGGGGTGGAGTCCCGCCGCCACGAGACCGGCGATATGGGCCATGTCCACCATGAAATACGCACCGACTTCGTCGGCAATTTCGCGGAACTTGGCAAAGTCGATCGTGCGCGGGTACGCGCTGGCGCCAGCGACGATCAGCTTCGGCTTGTGCTCCAGAGCTTTTGCACGCACATCGTCGTAGTTGATCCGGTGGGTATCCTTGTCCACACCATACTCCACAAAGTTGTACAGCGTGCCGGAGAAGTTGACCGGGCTGCCGTGCGTCAGGTGTCCGCCGTGGGAGAGGTTCATGCCGAGCACGGTGTCACCAGGCTTCAGTACGGCAAAGTAGACCGCCATGTTGGCCTGAGCCCCGGAGTGAGGCTGCACGTTGGCGTGCTCCGCCCCGAACAGCTCCTTGACGCGGTCACGGGCGATGTTTTCGGCGACGTCCACATACTCGCAGCCGCCGTAGTAGCGGCGGCCCGGGTAGCCTTCCGCGTACTTGTTGGTCAGAACCGTGCCCATCGCTTCCATAACGGCGCGGCTGACAAAGTTTTCAGACGCGATCAGTTCAATCTTGTCGCGCTGCCTGCCCAGTTCCAGTCGAATTGCTTCCGCCACCTGCGGATCCTGCTTGCGCAAAAACTCTAGCATGCTTGTCTCCTCCTCTTTACACTCAGGGATCTTGGTAGGAATACCGCTTGTCCGACCTAGGTACAACTCTCCGACGACGGTGTTCGGTCGTAGACCGCCCGGGCTCCGCCGATCAGCTTGGGACGCGTCCGCGCTGCGGTGACATGTGCGTCCCCCACTGTCCGGCAGGAGGGGCGAATGGGGACGGCGACGTGCCTTAGGTGCATCCCGATGAGCGTGTCGCCAATGTCGATGCCGGCATGTGCGCGAACGTGCTCCACCACGACGGGATCGGCCATGTGGGCGTATGCGTGTGCGGCCATTGAACCGCCCGCCTGCGGCACGGGGACGACCGTCACTTCATCCAGACCGTAACGTTCCTGTGTCTCTCGCTCCACGACCAGCGCCCTGTTCAAATGTTCACAACATTGAAAAGCCAGCGCAAAACCGCGTTGTTCCTGAACGGCGGCAATCCCCCGGTAAATGGCGGCCGCCACCTCCCGGCTGCCCGCTTTGCCGATCTGCTTGCCCAGCACCTCACTGGTGCTGCAGCCGATGACGAGAATCTGCCCCGGCCGCAGCTCGGCCAACTCTGCCACTTCAGAGACGAGCGCGCTCACCTGCCGTTCGATTGCGAGCATGTCCACCTTACTTCACTCCCGCATGTTTGGCTTCAATCGCTGCAATTTTTTCCACGCGGCGCGCGTGACGCCCTCCCTGGAACTCCGTCTCCAGCCAGATTTTCACGATGTCCAGCGCCAGCCCCGGACCAATCACCCGTTCGCCCAAGGCCAGTACGTTGGAGTCGTTGTGTTCGCGGGTCGCCCGCGCGGAAAACGTGTCGTGCACCAGTGCGCAGCGGATGCCGGGCACCTTGTTGGCTGCGATTGACATGCCAATGCCTGTCCCGCATACCAGGATGCCGCGGTCAAACTCCCCTGCCGCCACTTTTTCCGCCACCGGCAATGCGTAGTCGGGATAATCGACCGAATCATTGCAGGTGCAGCCGAAGTCTTCAAAGGAAATGTTCATCGAGGTCAACAGCCTCTTGATCTCCTCCTTCAGGTTGTACCCGCCGTGATCGGCGCCAATCGCCACTTTCATCCTGCCATCCCTCGCTTGTGTCGTGATCTTCTGCCATTATACATCAGAATCCGCAATGTAAAAAGTGAACATTTTTAAGTGAGTTGCAAAAAAATGTTCGCCATATTATACAAAAGCAGGCCCTGGCCGACTGCCAGCACCTCATCTCTTCACGATATGCGCCGCAACGTCAGCCTGTGAATTTGTTAATCAGGTAGTCCAGCGACTCTTCGATTTCCTCTGCGCAGCGCCGGTAGTCCTCCACCGTACCGCCAAACGGGTCGGCGATGTCGCTCATCCCTTCCACGCCGACATATTCCCGCAGTGTGAACACTTTTTCTGCTGCACCGGGAAACATGCTCTGGATCATCGTCTTGTGGCCCTGCGTCATGGTCAGGATCAGATCGGCCCAGGCGACCAAGTCGTCGTTCAGCCGACGTGCCTGATGATCGTGATCGATACCCCGTTCCGCCAGCACCTGCATGGCGTGCAGGGAAGCAGGCTGACCGTCGAACGCGGCCACTCCCGCCGAACGGACTTCCCACTGGCCGTCCGTTGCCTTCGCTTTAAACAGCGCCTCTGCCATCGGGCTGCGGCAGGTGTTTCCCGTACAGACGAACAAGATGCGCTTCACGTGTCTCTCCCCCTTTCCGGCGAAGCTGCTGTCAGAACCATCTTCCAAGCAAGCGATCTTTCAAATATTTCGGGCCCGTTTTGCCGCTGCCGTCAGCCAGCAGTGTCACAGCATGAATTTCAGACCAAATCCCAGCAAAATCAGTCCACCTAATACTTCGCTGTACTCGCCCAGCCATCCTCCCACCCTTTGTCCGATCATCAGGCCGCAGTAGGCCATCACACCGCCCATGATGCCAAACAGGGTGACCGCCAGCAGTTTGTTTACCTCTATCAAGCCAAAGGAAAAGCCGACCGTCATCGCGTCCAGGCTGACGCTGACGGCAAACAGCAACAGTCCCAGTCCTTTCGTGCACAGGATGCTCTTTTCCTCGCTCTGCACGAACCCGTTCCACAGCATATTCGCACCGATGACCATCAGTACCGCACCGCCGATAAACACTGCAATATCCCCGACCAGCCCGGACAAGTACACCCCGATGGCAATCCCCACGAAGGGCATGGCTACGTGAAACAACCCGATGGTGATGCTGACTTTGATGATTTCTCTGAGGCGCATGCCCACCATCCCCACGCCCACTCCCAGTGAAAACGCGTCCATGCTCAGGGCAAAGGCAATCACCAGCAGGGTTAAAAATTGTCCCCAATGAAATATGGTCAGGTCCACACCGCTCCCCCTCCTGTCTCTTCACCATATGCGGACAAGAGGGCGTTTAGACATTCACACGGACAGAATGCGTCCGCCTGCTGCCTTTTCCAGACGGTTCATGACCGCCATTCCCAGACCGGAGCGGGGAAATGTTTCCCCGACGATAAACTGCACCTGTCGCTCGTCGAACTGCCGCAGCACCGCGTACAGGCGCTGCGCCACTTCACCCGGTTCCGCCCGCGACCCGACGGAGAGCACGACATCGGCTTCGGGATGTGCCTGCCAATACGATGCCGTCTCCGCACTGGCCAGCACCCCGGTGCGCAGTCCGCGGCGTTTGGCCTCGGCAAGCATGCCGTTCATTTTTTCCCGGACGCGCGGCTCCTCACCTTCGACGAGCCACATCTCGCCCTCTGGAGCGTAGTGGGCATACTTCATGCCGGGCGAGCGCGGAGTTTCCGCCGAACCGGCGGAGAAGGCGGGGTCCAGCTCCACGGGGCCGATCACTGCTTCCAACTGCTCGCGGGTGACGCCTCCCGGCCGCAGGATGATCGGCGGCTCCACCGTCACGTCGATGACCGTCGATTCCACCCCGACACCAGTGGGACCGCCGTCCAGCACGCCGGCGATGCGGCCGTCCAGGTCAGTCAGGACGTGGGCAGCCGTCGTGGGGCTGGGGCGGCCCGAGCGATTGGCGCTGGGCGCGGCCACCGGCACACCAGCCTGGCGGATGAGCGCCAGCGCAGCGGGATGGTCCGGCATCCGCACGCCGACCGTGTTCAGCCCGGCCGTCACCAACGAGGCCACCCGGTCCGTCTTGGGAAGGATCAGCGTCAACGGTCCGGGCCAAAACGCCTCCATCAGCCGGCGGGCCTTATCCGACACCGCTTCGGCAACCGTTTGCAGTTGTGCTTCGTCGGCTACATGGACAATCAGTGGATTGTCGGCAGGTCTGCCTTTTGCCAAAAATATTTTTTCCACAGCGTCGTCCGACAATGCATTTGCCCCCAACCCGTACACGGTTTCCGTGGGAAAGGCGACGACCTCCCCGTCGCGGAGCAGTTGGGCGGCATCCACAATCTGTGGACAACCCTGCCAATTTTCCACAGCGTTATCCACAGTGTTATTCACAGTCCATAGCTTTGTTTCCCGATGCTCTTCCATCTTGGCGAATATCCTTTCCGTATGCTCGTTTCACAACAATTCGTGCCTTTAGTATAGAGGTGATGATACAAGTTTTCAACAGGCTGTGGGTAACTTGTGAATAAGTTTCACTTTTTTCAGAACGTTCCCAAGCGATATGCAAAACGACACCACGGCGTAACCGGGTGTCGTTATCTTGAAAATCAGGAGAAGAAGGCGGTCAGTTTTTCCCAGAAGAAGAAGCGTACTTCCATATTCGGCTGAACAGCCGTCGTCTCCTTGACGTCTGTTCCCTGCGGGTTTTTGCCGGCTGGCTGCTGCTCCTGCTTCGCGTCGCGATCGGCAGCTTTGTACGGATTGCCCTCTCGCTCGGCAGGCGGTTGATCTGCTGCCATTTCCACGTCGCCCAACCAGCGGGCTTCCAGGTGAGCCAGGCGCCGTTCCGCGAATGCTTCCCATTCGGAATCAACGTCAGCCATCACGGCCGGCAGCGTCTGCTGCGCTGCCGCCTCCATTTGTCCGTCGTCTTGGCCTGACGGCTCAGACTCGGTATCGGGCTCGACGGACGCCGCCTGGACCGCGTCGCCGTTGGACATGTCGATAAAGCAAAGCGGCGGAAACAGGACACACCACCAATTTTGCCCCTTGGCTTCGCCAATTCGGACGCGCAGCGCCTCATAGTCCCCGGCGGGGTACACATACGTCCCGTACAATTTGGTCGGGAACGGAACACGACCGAAATCAACCTCGGCCGGGTAGGAAAACCCCCGCTCCCGGATCGTCTGGTCCACAAGCTGCTGCAATTCCGGCAGCCGGGCAGCCACCACCTGGCGGGCTTCCTCGTAAGAGCGGATCTCCGTGACCCACTCGTTCATCCGTGCGACGATCGCGTCACGCACTTCCCGTTTCAGCCATTGATCCTGCAAGGAATCACTGTTGGCGATAATCCGCAGCCGGATCGACTCTTGAGGGATCGGCCCGTTGTCAAGCACATTGGCCGCCGTAAGCTGTCCCTCCCAGCTCATCATTAACATCAACACACAGAATGCCGCCAACCAGAACCGCTTCATGTTTATCCTACTCCCTTTCTCATACAGTTGCTGCGAATCTCTTTTTCTAGCAACCAGTATGGACGGAATCCAGCGAAAACATACGCACTCTCGCAAAAACATTACGCGATTCTAGCGAAACGTATGCGACTCTGGCAAAACGATCCGACTCTAGCGTAACGTATGCGGAGCTTCCGCGATAAACACAGCGGTTCAAGACGTCTGCGTGACGTACGGCAAACGATCGTGCTGCGCACACGACCACGCTTCTTCAGCGCTGAGAGGAGGGTGTCCCCGCACGCCCGACGACGACCCGCTCGATCCCCGCCAGATCGGGGATGATCTCCACCTCGTCGATCACGCCGCTTTCCTTCATCAGACGGGCAACGTCACGGGACTGATGAATGCCCACTTCAAACGCGACCAGCCCCGGCCGTTTCAGCACCGCAGGCAGCGCCTCGCACAGGCGGCGGTAGCAGTCCAGTCCGTCCGCCCCTCCATCCAACGCCAGCCGGGGTTCGTACGCCCGCACTTCTGCGTCCAGCGTGTCGACCACGGCACTCGGAATATACGGCGGGTTGGAGACCAGAATGTCCACCTGCAGACCTTCCTCCACCAGCGGTTGGGTGAGGTCTCCCTGCAAAAAGCGGACGCGTGCGCCCAACTGTTCCGCGTTTTCGCGCGCGATCACGGTGGCGTCCGGCGAGAGATCTACCGTGCTCACCTGCCAATGCGGCCGTTCGCAGGCCAGCGTGACACAGATGGCTCCGCTGCCCGTGCCGATGTCTGCGACGACGAGCGGCTGCTCCGACGGCCAGATGACAGCTGCGTGCCGCAGCACCTGTTCCACCAGAATCTCCGTCTCCGGCCGGGGAATCAGCACGCCGGGACGGACGCGAAAGGGACGGCCGTAAAACTCCTGAGTGCCGATCATGTACTGGATCGGTTCGCGACGTGCCCGGCGCTGACACAGGTCGATCAGGCACGCCAGGGCGTCAGCGGGCATCGGTTCGCCCAAGGAAATCAAATAGCGGGTCCGGTCCCACCCAAGGCAGTGACGGAGCAGCAGTTCCGCTTCAAACGGCGGATCGGCCACGCCCGCCTCGCGTAAAAAGGAAGAAGCCCGTGCCAGGGCTTCCCGTACTGTCGTCACATCCGGCCATTCACGCTGTGCTTGCATGACTCTTCAACAGCTCCGTCTGCTCGTGCATGATCAGGTTGTCGATGACTTCGTCCAATTCGCCTTCCAGAATCGCTTCCAGACGGTGCAGCGTCAGACCGATGCGGTGATCGGTGACGCGGCTCTGCGGAAAGTTGTAGGTGCGAATCCGCTCGCTGCGGTCGCCTGTCCCCACCAGGCTTTTGCGGGTGGCGTCCTGCTCCGCCATCTGCTGCTGCTGATAATAGTCCAGCAGGCGGGCGCGCAGTACGCGCAGCGCCTTTTCCTTGTTGGAGTTCTGCGACTTTTCATCCTGACAGGAAACCACGATGCCGGTCGGAATGTGGGTCACCCGCACGGCCGACTTCGTGGTGTTGACGCTCTGCCCGCCGGCGCCGCTGGAACAGAACGTATCGATGCGGATGTCTTTTTCGTTCAGCTCTACTTCCACTTCTTCCGCTTCCGGCAGCACGAGGACCGTCGACGTGGAGGTGTGAATCCGTCCGCCCGACTCCGTGGCCGGAATGCGCTGCACACGGTGTGCGCCGCTTTCAAATTTCAGCTTGCTGTACGCACCGCGCCCGCTGACGGAAAAGACAATTTCCTTGTAGCCGCCGATGTCCGTCGGGTTGGCTTCCAGCACTTCCACCTTGAAGCCGTGCCGCTCGGCGTAGCGGGTGTACATGCGGAACAAATCGGCTGCAAACAGCGCAGCTTCGTCGCCACCTGCCGCGCCGCGGATTTCCATGATGACGTTCTTCTCGTCGTTGGGATCTTTCGGCAGCAGCAGAATTTTCAAACGGCCCTCAAGCTGTTCCTTGCGCTTGCTCAGGTCGGAAATTTCCATCTTTACCATTTCGCGCATCTCGTCGTCCAGCTTTTCCTCCAGCATCGCCTTGGCATCCTCAAGCTGGCTTACGACCGATTTATATTCACGGTAGACGACCACTGTCTCTTCCAAAGAAGCCTGCTCCTTGGACAGTTCGCGCAGTCGTTTCGTATCGTTGATGACGTCGGGGTCACATAGGAGATTGGTCACTTCTTCATAACGCTCTTCAACCGCAGATAAGCGCTCGAACACTGCATTTCACCCCACCGTTAAAATACTGTCGACTATAACAGATAAATTATAGAGGGAGATGTGGAAAAAGTCAAAACGGCACAAGCAGGCAAACAGGCCCGGCATGGCCGAGCCTTTGGACTTAAGACAAGCGATTGCATCGAAGAAGCTTGGTTTTCAAACAGTGCGGCAAACAAGCCCGACCGAGCCGAACAGCGAGTGACGGGGAGGAGGATCGCCATGCGGCTGTACCCCGCAGCCGGTGCTGGCAGGCAGGGCTGGCATCAGTCCAGCCTGACAAAAGCATCGGGCGGGGAATCAGCGATGGTACCCGTCGTTTGAGGTGATGTGAAAATCGTAGCGCGGCACTTTTTTACGCAGGGCGGCGATCACCTGCTGTTCGATGGACCGGGCCTGCGCTGCCGTGACGTTGGGGATCAAATCCAACGTAACATATGCATTTCCGCCGCTCAGTGTGATTCGTGCGTTTTCCACGCCCGGCACCGATTTGGCCATGGCTTCCATGTTGTCCATATCGATCTGTGTGGAACGCACGTTGCTGTGACCGATAATCATGTTGGGGTTTTGGTTGCGCCCCATCAAGCTGTCCCGGTCTTCCAGCGGAGACGCCCCCCGGTCAATGGCGTCATCATTCCGATCGCTTTTGATGGTCGCGTGCTGCTGTGGATCGTAACTTTGCGCGCCGTAGCTTTGCTCCTGGGGCATCGTCCGGCCGCACCCGGCCGTCAGGGGAGATGCCAGCACAACGGCGGCCAGCACGCCCAGAGTACTTTTCCAAAAGGACTGGCATCGCATAAAAAAGCCACCTCCTGTTTGCCTTATTGTGCGCATCGCAGGCGACGGCCATTCACAGGCAAACAGGGGAGGCCTTCACGAGCAGAATCCCTCAAGCGAGGGCCGCCTTCAGTATGCAACCGGCGGGTGGTAGTAGTGGCGGCGGCATACGCTGCTGTACGTGTCATTTCCGCCGATCTCGATCGTCTCTCCGGTGTAAACGGGTCGACCGTCCTTGAACTTGAGGATGTGGGTCGCTTTTTTGTTGCAGTACACACACACGGTCTTGATCTCCTCGATCTTGTCCGCTTCGCACAGCAAATGGGCACTGCCCGGGAACAACTGGTTTTTGAAGTCTTTCAACAGCCCGTACACGATCACCGGGATGTCCAGTTCATCGACAATTTTGACCAACTGTTCCACATGCTGCTTGCCGAGAAACTGTCCTTCATCCACCAGGACGCAGTGCGGGCGGCCCTCCTCACCGGCGACGATCGCAAAGATGTCCGTATCGTCGCTGATCGGAATCGCTTCCCGGCTGATCCCCACACGTGAGGCTACCTTGCCGACACCGTACCGGTCGTCGATGGCCGGGGTAAACACCAGCACTTTTTTGCCTGACTGTTCGTAGTTGTGAGCCACCGTTAATAACTGGATGGATTTGGAAGCATTCATCGCCCCAAAGCGAAAATACAGTTGTGCCACCTGTCTGTCTCCCTTTACGATCATTTTCCCTTCCGAACGATGCCGCTCCGGGCTCCCCCGTCAAGGTCATTCGTCAGGGCTTCTGGCTCTATTGTAGGGGTACATGCCGCGAAACGGAACGTTTTTTGCGCAAAAAAAGCAAAAACCAGGCAGTGATCCCTGCCTGGTTCTTCTTCCCGATTAGGAAAGATTGTATTTGCGTTTGAAACGGTCTACGCGGCCGCCGGCATCGACAAACTTTTGTTTGCCGGTGAAGAACGGGTGGCAGTTGGAGCAAATCTCCACGCGCAGCGCTTGCTTCACGGAGCCGGATTCGAATTCATTGCCGCATGCACATGTTACTTTCACAATGTGATAGTCCGGGTGAATACCTTGTTTCATCCTCATACACCTCTTTTCCGCCCTGAATCGTTTGCCGAAACAGAGTTATATACAAATGCACATACAAGATAGTAGCACGGTTCGAAGCGAAATGCAACAGACTGTCCGCTACGCCATGTTTTTCCGGCGGCGCAGCTCAGCCGGGGGCACGTGCGTAAACGAGCCGATCACGACATCAGGCAGCTCCTGCTGATAGATCTCGATCGCCTGCTTCATCCCGAACACTTCCCCCTTGGCCGGCGGGATCATCGCCAGGTAACTCTCCGGATCGATGTTGAGATTGCGCAGCTGGATCAGCTTGATGCCGGTCCGGCGGATGAAGTTAATCATTGCCTCCATCTCCTCTTCGCGGTCAAAAACGCCCGGGAAACAGAGGTAATTGATCGACGTGTACACGCCCTTGGATGCGGCGTACTCTGCCGAGCGGGCCACGTTTTCCAGCGTGTAGTGGCGCGGCCGGTAGTAGGCGTTGTAGTGTTCGTCAATCGCGCTGATGATGCTGATCCGCATCAGGTCCAATCCGGCGTCCACGATGCCTTTGATGTGATCGGTCAGCCCGGCGTTGGTATTGATATTGATGTACCCCATGTCGGTCTGCTCACGGACGCGGCGCATCGCCGGAATGATAATGGAAGCCATCGTGGACGGTTCCCCTTCGCAGCCTTGGCCAAAGCTGATGATGCTCTCCGGCGTCCGCAGGTGATGGAGCATCACCTCGACCAGCTCGTCTTCCGTCGGCTTGAAGTTCATCCGCGTCTGCGGAGACGGGAAACCGCTGTCCTCCGGCTGTTCGGAAATACAGCCGTAACAACCGGCGTTACAGGTGTAGGATACCGGCAGACTGCCCTCCCAGCGGTTGAAAAAGTTATTGGAGGCAGTCAGGCATTCGTATTCCAGCGCACAGTGGGAGAGGTGGCGCAAAATCCGGTTGTTGGGAAACAGCTCCAGTGTCTGCTCAACCCGCTGGCGAAGCTCGTCCATCGGAAAGTTGAGCGGATTCCATTGGTACGGATCATCGCTCTGCCGACCGGCCACCCAGAAGCCGCCGTCTTTCCACACCACGGCCGTGTAGCCGAACAGAGGGAGCTTGCTGTTTTTGTCGGTCTTGATGTAGCCCGGCAGAAGCAGCCGGGTATAACCCTGGGGGATCAGGGCGCCGACCGCCATGCACCCGTCCAGCTTCACCATCTCACCCGTGTCCGGGTCCATGCCGATCGCCACCGTATTGGGCAAACTGACCAGCGTCGCTCCCTCCGGCAGGGGAATCAGTTCGTCCTCCAAAATCTCCGTCAGGATATCGCCGTTACGCGCCACCGCGAGCAGTCCCGGGTGGTCGTAGACGTTGCCGTTTTCGTCTGCGTATACCACATACATTGAAAAATCGCCTCGCTTTATTCGCTCAGCCCATTGTAACGCAACGGCATGTCAATGTAAATGTGAAGGGTTACCTGCTCAAGTAACGCAGCGGATTGATCGGCACGTCGTCCTGCCGCACCTCGAAGTGCAGGTGGTACCCGGTGGAATCGCCGGTCCGCCCCATGTAGCCGAGAACTTCCCCCCGCTCCACGTACTGGCCCGGGGAAACGAGAATTTTGCGCATGTGTGCGTAGTAGGTTTGCAGTCCTTCTCCGTGATCGAGAACAACCAAATAACCATAACCGGAACGGCCGCTCCCGGCTTCCACGACGACGCCTTCCTTGGCGGCATGAATGGGGGTCCGCCCCTCGTCCTGATTCCACATGTCAATGCCCTTGTGCATCTTTCCCCAGCGTGTGCCGAAGCCGCTGGTGACGGTCGCCTGTTTGACCGGCCAATCCAGCACGCGGGAACGGCTTGACTGGCGGCTGGCCACCTGTACGGCGCCGCGCCGCTTCTGCCACTCCTTGGCCGTCACCGATTGCGGGTTGGTGACAGGGATCTGGATGGTTTGTCCAATGTAGAGGTTGTCCGACATGAGTCGAAGCAGCGGATTGCGCTCCTGCAGCAGTTCCTTGCTTACGCCGTACCGGCGGGCAATATCGTCCAAGGTTTCGCCGCGGCGGACGGTATGGGTCACGTCGCCCTGACTCAGTTTCAGCTTCATGCCGATTCCCACGAGGTTGGGGTTGGCCAGCCTGTTCAGTTCCACCAGTTGCTTCAGGGACAACCCGTACCGATGAGCAATGCCAGACAGCGTGTCGCCCCGCTGAACCGTATAGGTCATCACATCGCTCCGCTTGGCCGGGGCCGGTTTGGTCAGCGAGGCGTAAGGATTAAACGCTTGAAACAGCACCTGTCCGGCCACATCCTGCATGATCTGTTGCTTCCCGCCCCAATCAGCGGACATTTGCGCGAACTCCACAGCCGCTCCTCCTTTCTGCGGTGCCGCTTCGCCACGGGCCCAGCAGCCGCCGCACGTTCCAGAAACTCTGCTTTTACCGTATGCGGGGGCCCAAAAAAAAATGACGGCAAGTAAATTACCCTGCCGTCACGTTTGCTTGTTTTCCGCGCGTTTTATGCGATTCAAACGTCTGCAAAAATTCTTCGTTGGTCTTGGTCTCCGCCAGTCGCTTGATGAACGAATCGACGAATTCCGGCGTTTCGTTCATGCTTTTGCGAATCGCCCACAGCTTCTCCAACTCTTCTTTGGAAAGCAGCAGTTCTTCGCGGCGGGTGCCCGAGCGGCGAATGTCGATCGCCGGAAAGATGCGGCGTTCCGCCAGTTTGCGGTCCAGGTGCAGCTCCATGTTGCCTGTCCCTTTGAATTCTTCGTAAATCACATCGTCCATGCGGGAGCCCGTCTCCACCAGAGCGGTCGCCAGGATGGTCAGGCTGCCGCCTTCCTCGATATTGCGGGCCGATCCGAAAAAGCGCTTGGGCCGGTGAAACGCGGCCGGGTCAATCCCGCCGGACAGCGTCCGTCCGCTGGGCGGAATCACCAGGTTGTAGGCGCGCGCCAGACGGGTAATGGAGTCGAGCAGAATGACGACGTCCTTTTTGTGTTCCACCAATCGTTTTGCCCGCTCCAACACCAGTTCCGCCACTTTGATGTGGTTTTCCGGCAGCTCGTCAAACGTGGAAGCGACGACCTCCCCCTTGACGGAGCGCTGCATGTCGGTTACCTCTTCCGGCCGTTCATCGATCAACAGGACAAACAGGTGAATGTCCGGCCGGTTTTCCGTAATGCTGTTGGCAATTTCTTTGAGGAGCATGGTTTTTCCCGCTTTGGGCGGCGCGACGATCAGGCCGCGCTGGCCAAGCCCGACAGGGGCGATAAGGTCCATCAGGCGTGCGGAAATGCGCTCCGGAACGGTTTCCAATACGAGTTTGTTTTGAGGGTATAACGGTGTCAAGGCGGGGAAGTGAAGGCGTTCGGCGGCTAATTCGGGGTCTTCTCCGTTTACGGCTTCCACCTGCAGCAACCCAAAATACCGTTCGTTTTCCTTGGGCGGCCGCACCTTGCCGGATACCAGGTCCCCCATCCGCAGATCAAACCGGCGAATCTGCGACTGGGAGATGTAAATGTCCTCCGAGCTGGGGAGGTAGTTGATGGGGCGCAGGAATCCGTAGCCCTCGGGGAGGATTTCCAGCACCCCTTCCATAAACATCAGACCGTCCCGTTCTGCCCTGGCTTTCAGGATGGCAAAGATCAGTTCCTTTTTCTTCAACTGGGAATAGTACGGAATCTGGTATTCCTTTGCCAGCTTGTACAGTTCGGTCAGCTTCTTTTCTTCTAGTTCGGAAAGTAACATGATTCCACCACTCTTTGTATTCTCTTTCTCTATTCTCGTCCGATCGCCGGCTTACAATACCAGGCGGGGTTTGCGCTCCAAGCGGTGGTTTCCTTCGATAAAGCGCACGGTTCCCGTTTTGGCGCGCATGACGACGGAATGGGTCGTGGCGCGCATGCCTTGGAAACGCACGCCCCTGAGCAGTTCACCGTCGGTAACGCCGGTGGCGGCAAAGATGGCGTCATCCCCTTTCACCAGGTCGTCCATGTACAGGACCTGATGCGGATTGGCCAATCCCATCCGCTTGCAGCGTTCGAGCTCTTCTTCGTTTTGCGGCAGCAGCTTGCCCTGAATCTCGCCGCCAAGGCATTTGAGGGCGACCGCTGCCAACACGCCTTCAGGAGCCCCTCCGGACCCGAACAGGATGTCCACGCCCGTGTCGGGAAACGCCGTGTTGATCGCCGCAGCCACGTCCCCGTCGGAAATCAGCCGAATCCGCGCGCCGGCTTCCCTGATCTCGTGGATGATCCGTTGATGGCGGTCGCGATCCAGCACGATTGCCACCAGGTCGCTGATGTCCTTGCCCTGGGCCTGGGCGACTGCCTTCAGGTTATCCTTGATCGGCGCGTTGATGTCCACTTTGCCCACCGCTTTCGGACCGACGGCGATTTTCTCCATGTACATGTCAGGAGCGTGCAGCAGGTTGCCGCGGTCGGCGATGGCGATGACCGAGATGGCTCCCCAGGTCCCTTTGGCAACGATGTTGGTGCCCTCCAGCGGGTCGACGGCTACGTCCACGGCCGGCGCCACCCCCTGGCCCAGCTGCTCCCCGATGTACAGCATCGGTGCTTCGTCCATTTCTCCCTCACCGATGACAACAATCCCGTCCATCGGCACGTTTTCAAACTCCTTGCGCATCGCCGTCGTTGCCGCGTCATCGGCCTCGTCTTTTTTGCCGAGGCCCATCCAGCGGGCGGATGCCAGCGCTGCCGCTTCTGTAACACGTACCAGTTCTAGTGTAAGACTGCGTTCCATATCGGAAGACTCCTCTCCTGGCATTTGCTGCGGTTACCGCGGATGGCGCTCCATGCGGGGCAGACCGATCCGTTTCACATCGGCTCCCAGGCTTTGCAGCTTGCTCACCAGATTTTCGTAACCGCGATCAATGTGTTCCAATCCTTCCAACTCCGTCGTGCCCGGCGTGGCCAGCCCGGCAATGACCAGCGCTGCGCCTGCGCGCAGGTCGGAGGCGACCACTTTGGCCCCGTTCAACTGTCTTGTGCCTTCGATGACCGCCGAACGCCCTTCCACTTTCAGGTTGGCCCCCATGCGGCGCAGCTCGTCCACGTGGCGGAAACGGGCGCTGTAAATGTTGTCCGTCACGACGCTGGTGCCTGTGGCCAGCGTCAGCAAGGTCGTGATCGGCTGCTGCAAATCGGTCGGAAAGCCAGGATACGGGCTGGTTTTCACGTCGATGGCGCGGTAAACCTCCCGCCCGTTCACCTGAATGCAGTCGTCCATTTCCAGCACTTCCGCCCCGATCTCCCGCAGCTTGGCCGTGACGGACTCCAGGTGTTTGGGGATGACGTTTTCCAAGGTAACGCTACCCCGCGTCGCGGCTGCCGCGATCATGTAGGTGCCCGCCTCGATCCGGTCCGGGATGATCGTGTGACGGCAGCCCCGCAGGCGTTCCACTCCCTCGATCCGGATGATGTCAGTGCCGGCCCCCTTGATTTTGGCGCCCATGTTGTTCAGCAATGTGGCGACGTCGACGATTTCCGGCTCGCGGGCAGCGTTTTCAATAATCGTCACACCCTCCGCCTTGGACGCAGCCAGCATGATGTTGATCGTCGCTCCGACGCTGACCAGGTCCAGGTAGATGCGCGCGCCTTTTAGGCGGCCGTTTTTGGCGCGAAGGGTCATGACGCCGTTTTGGTTTTCCACCCGGGCTCCCAGCGCTTCAAAGCCCTTGATGTGCAAATCGACCGGGCGCGGACCGAGGTCGCAGCCGCCCGGCAAACCGACATGGGCCTCGCCGAATTTGGCCAGAAGCGCTCCCCACAGGTAGTAGGAAGCCCGCAGCTTCTTGATGCGTCCGTTGGGCATCAGCTTCAGCTGCATCGGACGGCCGTCCACTTCCATCCAGTCGTCCTCGAACAGGACATCCGCTCCCATTTCCTTCAGCAGCTCACAGTAAATCTCCACGTCCTGAATATGCGGCAGATTTTCTATTACGACCGGCCCGTCTGCCAGGAGCGCGGCAGGAATCAGGGCAACGGCGCTGTTTTTGGCTCCACTGATGGAAACCGAACCCTCGAGTCGCTTCCCACCATTGATGATCAGCTTTTCCATGCGTAGCTCTCCTCAGGCGTAATCGGGAAAGAAGCACCTTCCCCAACGGAAAAGGTGCTTAGGCCTTTTACACACTCGTCTGTTTCATGCTTGCCCAGTCCGCGAGAAACTTCTCCAGACCGCTGTCGGTCAGCGGATGAGCAATCAGTTGTTTGAACACTTTATAGGGGATTGTAGCGAAATGAGCGCCGCGGCGTGCCGCTTCCGTCACGTGAACAGGGTGGCGGACAGAGGCGGCGATGATTTCCGTCTCCAGACCGTGAACGGAAAAGATTTCGGCGATGTCTTCGATCAATTGCATGCCGTCGTGGCCGATGTCGTCCAGACGGCCCAGGAACGGGGAAACGTAGGTGGCGCCAGCCCGTGCGGCCAGCAGCGCCTGGTTGGCAGTAAATACCAACGTAACGTTGGTGCGAATTTTCCGCTTGGCGAAGTGCTTGACAGCCTTCAGGCCTTCTGCCGTCATCGGCACCTTGATCACGATGTTCTTGGACAGGGAAGCCAGCTTCTCCCCTTCTTCAATCATGCCCTTGGCGTCCGTGCTGATCACTTCCGCACTGATCGGGCCGTCCACGATGTCGATGATCTCTTTCAACGTCTCGATGAAATCGCGCCCTTCCTTGGCAACGAGGGACGGGTTGGTCGTCACGCCGGACACCACGCCCCACTCGTGAATCTCGCGGATTTCTTCGACGTTAGCGGTATCTATCAAAAAACGCACGATGTGTACCTCCTTGGTTACGCACGGTTGCTGCTTCCGAACAGGCGCATTTTCCCTTTAACGACTTCCTTGATCGCCTCGCGGGCCGGTCCCAGGTATTTGCGCGGGTCAATTTCGTTCGGCTTGGCAGCGAGGATTTTGCGCACCGTTTCGGTGCATGCGACTTGGCTTTCGGTATTCACGTTGATTTTGCCGACGCCCAGGCTGATCGATTTCTTGATCGCTTCATCCGGTACGCCGGAGCCGCCGTGCAGCACGATCGGAGCGCCGATGTTGTTTGCCACTTTTTCGATGATGTCAAAGCGGATTTTCGGCTCCCCTTTGTACATGCCGTGTGCCGTTCCGACAGCAATGGCCAGATAGTCTACTTTGGTTTCTTCCCAGAAGCGGATTGCTTCTTCCGGATTTGCCAGGGTAGCGTCTTCTTCATCCACGGACAGGTCGTCCTCTACCCCGCCGATGGTACCCAGCTCGCCTTCCACGGAAACGCCGACCGCATGGGCAGCCTCGACAACCTTTTTGGTCAGGCGAATGTTCTCTTCATACGGATGGTGAGACCCGTCGAACATCACGGAAGAAAAACCGGCACGGATACATTTCATTACGATGTCAAAGTTGCTGCCGTGGTCCAGGTGCAGGGCAACCGGAACACCTGCGCGCTCTGCCGCCGCTTTGGCCATCGCAACGGTAAACTCAAGCCCCATGTACTTCAGCGCGCCTTCGGATACGCCAAAAATTACCGGGGATTTCTCTTCGATCGCTGCCTCCGTAATCGCTTGCGTAAACTCCAGGTTGTTGAGGTTGAACTGTCCGACAGCGTATTTATGCTTCTTGACGTCTTCAGTAAAAGCGGTCATAGGTACCAGTGGCATTGATATATCCTCCTTAGCAGACTCTGTAACGTGGCCTATTATACCACATGAATTTGCGTGTTAACAGGTACGCTTGTCCGGGGCCCGGGTCCCGGGACCCTGGTGTCGTTAACAAGCCAACTGCTGATGCACAGCCATGCGCAGCTCATCAATGTCAAACGGCTTCGTGAAGTGAGTCAACGCTCCCAGTTGTGTCGCTTCCTTGATCATGTCCAGCTCGCCGTACGCGGTCATCATGATGACCTTGATGTCCTGGTTGATCTTTTTGATGTGTTTTAAAATCTCAATGCCGTCCATGCCGGGGATTTTCATATCGAGGATCACCAGATCAGGCGACTCCTTTTCCACGATCTCCAGGGCCATTTTGCCGTTGGCCGCCTGGAACGTTTTGTAGCCTTCCTTGCCAAGCACCTCGTACAGCAGGATGCGAATGCCGTACTGATCGTCCACAACCAACACTTTTTTCTCCCGTTTATCCTGCATGGTTTTCCTATCCCCCTGCTCAATAGACCGTTTTACTTAAATTACCTTGATTCGCCTAAAATCAGGAAAATCCTGCAACGGCTAGTGGAAAATTTCCCCGGCAGCACCTTTGAAGTATAATGAAGGATAACCATTTTCGACACATGCAAGGTGACTGAACCCGTATGAATACAGTCTGGTTGATTTGCCTGTTTACATTTGTGATCCACGCCACGGAGACGCTTTCGTTCGCCATTCGCCTGGCCGGCGTGCAGACAGCGCGGCTGGCCGTCGCGCTGTCTCTGACTGGCATGGTTCTGCTCGTCTCCCGCACCGCCAACCTGATGCAAAGTCCGTTTACCGGCGGACTGATTGACCGGGCGACCGTCACTCATGCGGATGTGGCCCCCGATCTGCACATGATCATCGGTGCCGCATCGCTGGGCACGCTGGCGGCCATCCTCCTGTTTCCCACCTGCGTCCAGCTCTCAAAGCGGCTGATCGCCCACCTGGAACTGGCCGGCTCCATCCCGCAGATGCTGCGGACATCCGTCACGGTCCACAGCATTCGCCACGTCCGGCATCACATCCGCTTGCCCCGCTGGCGGGCGCTGTCGCGGTTTCGTTTCCGGGGCATCCCCAAACGGCTGCTGCTGCTCAACTGCGTCGTCACCGGCATCTACACGACAAGCATCCTGTCCGTACTGTACGCGTCGCTGCTCGCCCCTGCTTTCAAGGCGACGGTGCTGATGTCCTCGGGTCTGGTCAACGGCTTTGCCACCATCATCATGACCGTGCTGATCGATCCGCAGGTGGCGCTGCTGACGGACAAGGCCCTGCAGGGACAAGCCCCGACCGAGACGATCCGGGACACGTACCTGTCGCTGATGGTGTCCCGCTTCTTCGGCACGATCCTGGCTCAGTTCCTGCTCGTGCCGGCGGCCCACTGGGTGGCCTGGCTGGCCCCGCTGTTCCATTAGCGATCGCCTGATTGGTGAGACAAGACTGGCATCAGACGAAAATCGTCCGGCGAACGGATCACAGACGGGACGGCGCTGACGCCCTGTTTCCATCCCGGGCCAAAAATCCTGGACAAAAAGACGCACCACCGGAGATCCGAAGGTGCGTCTTTTTTGTTTGGGTACGACCCGCGCCGCTTAGCCCTTGTACGCCAGCGAAGCCTTTACAAATTCGCGGAACAGCGGCTGCGGACGGTTTGGACGGGAGGTAAATTCCGGATGGAACTGCGTAGCCAGGAACCACGGATGGTCCGGAATCTCCACAATCTCCACCAGACGGCCGTCCGGGGAAGTACCTACAAAGCGCATGCCCAACTTAGCCAACTGCTCGCGGTACTCGTTGTTCACTTCGTAGCGGTGACGGTGGCGTTCGTACACCAGTGTGCTCTGGTACGCCTTTTCGGCCAGGCTGCCCGGCTCCACTTTGGTCGGTCCCAGACCAAGCCGCATGGTGCCGCCCATGTCTTCGATCTCTTTTTGTTCCGGCAGAAGGTCGATGACCGGGTATTTCGTATTCGGATTGATTTCCGAGCTGTTAGCGCCCTCCAGACCGGCCACATGGCGGGCAAATTCGATGACGGCGATCTGCATGCCCAGACAGATGCCCAAAAACGGCACCTTGTTTTCGCGGGCGTAACGGGTGGCGGTAATCTTTCCTTCAATGCCGCGGTCGCCGAATCCGCCCGGCACGAGAATGCCGTTTACGTCGCCCAGCAGTTCATGCACGTTTTCCGGCGTCACTTCTTCGGCGCTCACCCACTTGATCTCCACGTTGCTGTCGTTTGCGTAGCCGCCGTGATAGAGCGCCTCCGCGACGGAGAGGTAGGCGTCGTGCAGCTCCACGTACTTGCCGACAATGGCGATGCGGGTGGTGCGAGACAGATTTTTGATCTTGTTGACCAGTGCTTTCCATTCGGTCATGTCTGCTTCCTGACAGGTGAGTCCCAGGTGGCGGCAGACGTAATCGTCCAGACCCTGTGCCTGAAGCTGCAGCGGCACGTCGTACAAGGTCTCGGCGTCCACGCATTCGATCACCGCGTTTTTGTCGATGTCACAGAACAGCGCCAGCTTGTCCTTCATCTCCTGGGACAGCGGGTGTTCGGTACGGGTGACGATGACATTGGGCTGGATACCCAGACTGCGCAGTTCCTTGACGCTGTGCTGTGTCGGCTTGGTTTTCATCTCGCCGGCAGCCTTTATATACGGGATCAGGGTGACGTGAATGTACATGACATTTTCGCGACCGATGTCGCTCTTGATCTGGCGGATCGCCTCCAGGAACGGCAGGCTCTCGATGTCGCCCACGGTGCCGCCGATTTCGGTGATGACCACGTCGGCGCCGGTTTCACGTCCCGCACGGAAGACGCGCTCCTTGATCTCGTTGGTAATGTGCGGAATGACCTGAACGGTGCCGCCCAGATAGTCGCCGCGGCGCTCCTTGGCGATGACGGCGGAGTAGATTTTCCCGGTGGTCACGTTGGAGTTGGCGCTCAGGTTGATGTCGATGAAGCGCTCGTAGTGCCCCAGGTCCAGGTCCGTTTCCGCCCCGTCATCGGTGACGAACACTTCGCCGTGCTGATACGGGCTCATCGTACCCGGGTCGACGTTGATGTACGGGTCAAATTTTTGGATGGTTACCTTTAGGCCCCTGTTTTTCAGCAGTCGGCCCAAAGAAGCGGCAGTAATTCCTTTTCCCAACGAGGATACAACCCCGCCTGTCACAAAAATGTACTTGGTCATGATTTACGTCCCCTCTTTCCCCTGTTGCGTGATGATTGTACAGATAAACAACGATGAAGACGGCTCCAAAAAAAGAAAAAACAAAAGCGGTTCCCACCCCGATCCAGCTCGGGCAGGGGGCACTTTTGTTTTGTAGTTTCCCATATTAAATCCTTCTTCATGTGAAGCCCAAGGAGTATTTTATCTGTCTCTTAGGCGGAAGTCAAGAATCTAAAAATCCTCGTTATCCTCGTCAACTTCCGCATCCTCGCTGTCTGCGTCTTCGTCGTCAAACAGCTCATCGTCTTCCACAATTTCTTCCTCATCGTCAATTTCAGGGTCCAGTTCGTCATCCAACGCCGCATCGTCCAGGAACTCTTCGTCGTCTTCGAAGATAGCGATTTCGTCCTCTTCGTACTCTTCGACGATGTCTTCCTCGATCTCGTAATCGTCGAAGTCGTCGTCGAGGAGCACCTTCTTCTTCTTGCCGCCCTCCTGGGTTTCTTCCACGGCGTCTGTCGGGTACCACCGCTTCAATCCCCAGGTGTTGTCTCCCAGGCAGACAAAACGGCCGTCGATGTTGATTTCCGTATATACTTGGGCAATAATGGCCATCTTTTGCTCTTCTGTCATTCCGCGCAGGGCAGCCAATTCGTCCATCAGCTCGCGGAAATTGTACGGCCGATTGGTTTCGCGCAAAATCTCGTACGCGATGTCAACCAATGCCATTTCGTTCATTTTTTCACGGTCCATATGTGCAAGCAATTGACTCACCCAGGGCACGTCCTTTCATTGGAAAACTTGGCGTTCCGTCAAGGCTCTCGCCGTTCGGCCGAGACCTTGGTCTCTGATCAACGGTAAATAGGCTACCTTACAGTATTCATTATTTTAGACAAAAATGCAAGGAATTCAAACGGTTTTTCTAGCATCCCGAGGCGTCAAACTGTGATGTGGTAGAACAGGACGCAGAGGAGTGCATAACCACCCAGTATGTGGGAAATGTCTAATATTGTAACTCACACGCAGCGGAGGGTGACAATGAAAAACGACAGACAACTGGCCGGCAGCTTTTTTTTGGTGATGGTCCTGGGCGTCCTGATGATTCTCGGCTGGGTCAGCATTTTCGACCTGTATCTCAGTCGGCAGTAGGTTAGGAGGAATGGCGGTGCTGGGAATTGATTTGCCTCGTTACGAAAAGATCTGGCTGTGGTTCGGCGTCATCACCCTCATTATCTTTCTTCTCGTCACCGGGATCATGGCATTCGCGATGAACCTGCACCCGGCCGCCGGTCACGAGCGGACGGTCGCTCCGGAACAGGTATTGAGCACGGCGCCGTTTGACAAACCGGGTGTCTATCCTGTCGGCGACAAGGAGTATCAGGTCGTCATGGTGGCCCAGGCCTTCAACTTCCTGCCGGCCGCCCCGACCGTTCCCGCGGGATCGACCGTTCATTTTCGCGTGACCAGCCCTGATGTCATACACGGCGTTGCCATACCGGGAACCAACGTAAACATGATGGTCCTGCCGGGACATGTCACGGAATTTACCTATACCTTCAAGAAGCCGGGAGAGTATTTGCTCTTGTGCAACGAATACTGCGGCATCGGCCATCAGGTCATGATGGCCAAAATGGTGGTTCAATAAAACGGGTGGAGTTGTTGAAGATGAATGACTTGCAAAACACCGGCTTCGGCGGTGCCACAGTCGGCAAAAGCGACTTTCGCTTTCATCGCAATGACCAACTGCTTATTCAGGCCCACATCGGATTTGCCTATCTGGCCCTGCTGCTTGGAGCGTTGGCGGGAGTGCTGCAGACCCTGCAGCGGACGGGCGTCATTAGCTTGCCATCGGCACTCGGTTACTATCAGCTGCTCACCCTGCACGGGGTAAGTCTGGCCCTGGTGTTCACCACCTTTTTCATCATCGGATTTCTCTTTTCGGGCGTGGCCAAAACAACGGGAGGCGAGCTGACACCACGGGAACGGGCATGGGGATGGACGGGTTTCGTCCTGATGGCGGCGGGTACCGCGCTTGCACTCATTCCCATCCTCACAAATGACGCGTCCGTGCTCTACACCTTTTACGCACCGCTCAAAGCCTCTCCGCTGTTCTACGTCGGCCTGACTGCCGTCGTGGTCGGAAGCTGGTGCAGCAGCGTCACCATCTTTTCCGCCTTCCGCAGATGGAGGCGCGCTCATCCCGGCGAATCGTCCCCGCTGTTTGCCTACATGGCTGTCGCGACGATGATATTATGGGTCATCTGCACCCTCGGCGTCGCGATCGAAATGCTGTTCCTGCTGATTCCCTGGTCAATGGGGTGGACAGAACGGGTGGATGTCAGCCTGAGCCGGACGTTGTTCTGGTATTTCGGTCACGCCCTGGTCTACTTCTGGCTGCTGCCGGCCTACATTTACTGGTACGTCAACATCCCTCGGCTGATAAAAGGGCGCATCTTTAGCAATTCGCTGCCTCGGTTGACGTTTATTCTGTTTATCCTCTACTCCATACCGGTCGGGCTGCACCACCAGTTTAACGAGCCGGGCATTGACTCGGTCTGGAAGTTTGTGCAGACCGTTCTCACCTTTTTCGTGGTCATTCCCTCGTTTTTAACGGCGTTTTCCATTTTGGCCACGTTTGAATTGGCCGGCCGTTCCCAAGGGGGAAAAGGGCTGCTGGGGTGGATCACCAAGCTGCCGTACAAGGACGTTCGCTTTCTCGCGCCGTTTCTTGGCATGGTCCTGTTTGTACCGGCCGGCATCGGCGGGATTATCAATGCCAGCTATCAGTTAAACCAGGTGGTTCACAACACGTTATGGGTAACCGGCCACTTTCACCTTACCCTGGCCACCAGCGTCATCCTTACATTTTTCGGAATATCTTACATGCTGATTCCGGTGCTGCGCGGCCGGACACTGACCCCGGCGATGAATCGTCTGGGGATCGTCCAGGCGTTTACCTGGGTGATCGGGATGGCGCTCATGTCGGGCGGGATGCACGCTGTCGGGCTCCTGGGCGAGCCGCGGCGAATCAGCTACACGACGTACAACGACCATCCTGTTGCCCAGATGTGGTTCCCCTACCGTCAAGCGATGGCGTGGGGCGGGGGCATCCTGTTCACGGGAATTGTGCTGTTTCTGATTATCGCCGTATACCTGTGGTTCTTTGCGCCGAAAACGGAAACGCCCAACGAATACCCCATCGGCGAGGTCACCCCTGATCAGCCCAAACCGCCGTTGTTTCTGGAACGCTGGTCCATCTGGATCGGTGTGGCCGTTGGCTTGATCCTGTTTGCCTACACGATGCCCTTCGTGCAGCTGTTCATCCACCCGGCTCCCGGCGCACTGCCGATGCGAACGTGGTGACAGCTATGTCCCCATTTACATCGGCCGTCTTGCATCCGTTTCGACACACTCCCCGGCAGCGGAACGAAAAAAGGCCCGCCTTGCGGAAGCAGCCTGCTTTCGCACAGCGGGCATTCGTTTTTACATATTGCGTCTACATATTCCGTCGATACTGTCCGCCCACTTCGTACAGCGCGGCGCTGATTTGTCCCAGCGAAGCCACCTTCACCGTCTCCATCAGCTCGGCGAAGATATTGCCGCCGGACATCGCCACTTCCTGCAGCCGCTTGAGTGCAGCCGGCGCCTGCTCGCGATGCCGCTCGTGGAAGGCGCGCAGGTTGCGGATCTGTTGTTCTTTCTCCTCTTCCGTCGCACGCGCCAGCTCGATCTCGTAGTCCTCTTCCGAGGCGTTCGGGTTGATAAAGGTGTTCACCCCGATGATCGGCAGCTCGCCGCTGTGCTTTTTCATCTCGTAGTACATCGATTCGTCCTGGATCTTGCCCCGCTGATACTGCGTCTCCATCGCGCCGAGCACGCCGCCGCGCGCGTTCAACCGCTCAAATTCCTGCAGCACCGCTTCCTCCACCAGATCGGTCAGTTCCTCGATGATAAACGAGCCTTGCAGCGGATTCTCGTTTTTCGCCAGCCCCAACTCCTTGTTGATGATCATCTGGATCGCCATGGCGCGGCGGACGGAGTTTTCCGTCGGCGTGGTGATCGCTTCGTCGTAGGCGTTGGTGTGCAGCGAATTGCAGTTGTCGTAGATGGCGATCAGCGCCTGCAGCGTGGTCCGGATGTCGTTGAAGTCCATCTCCTGCGCGTGGAGGGAGCGCCCGGACGTCTGAATGTGATACTTCAACTTTTGGCTGCGCTCGTTGGCGCCGTAGCGGTTTTTCATCACGGTCGCCCAGATGCGGCGCGCCACCCGGCCGATCACCGTGTACTCGGGGTCCAGTCCGTTGGAAAAGAAGAACGACAGATTGGGCGCAAAGTCGTCGATATGCATGCCCCGGCTCAGGTAGTATTCCACGTAGGTAAAGCCGTTGGCCAGCGTAAACGCCAATTGCGTGATCGGGTTGGCCCCCGCCTCGGCGATGTGGTAGCCGGAGATGGAGACGGAGTAGTAGTTGCGCACCTTGTGGTCGATGAAGTACTGCTGGATGTCGCCCATCATCCGCAAGGCGAACTCGGTGGAGAAGATGCAGGTATTTTGTCCCTGGTCTTCCTTCAGGATGTCCGCCTGCACCGTGCCGCGCACTGTAGACAGCGTGTACGCCTTGATCTGCTCGTACTCGTCCGGCGTCGGCTGTCGCCCTTCCCGCTCCACGAATTTTTCCACCTGCTGATCGATCGCCGTGTTCATGAACATGGCCAGTATGATCGGCGCCGGACCGTTGATGGTCATGGATACGGAGGTGGTAGGCGCGCAGAGGTCAAACCCGGCGTACAGCTTCTTCATGTCGTCGAGCGTACAGACGCTGACACCGCTGTTGCCGATCTTTCCGTAAATGTCGGGGCGGTAATCAGGGTCTTCGCCGTACAGCGTTACCGAGTCAAACGCCGTGCTGAGCCGCTTCGCCTCGTCGTTTTGCGACAGGAAGTGAAAGCGCCGGTTGGTCCGCTCCGGTGTGCCTTCCCCGGCAAACTGCCGCTTCGGGTCCTCCCCTTCCCGCTTGAACGGGAAGACGCCCGCTGTGAACGGGAATTGTCCCGGCACGTTTTCTTTGAGCGACCATTTCAAAATTTCGCCCCAGTCTTCAAATTCAGGCAGGCACACTTTCGGGATGCGGGTGCCGGAGAGCGACTCCGTGTACAGCCGGGTGACGATCTCCTTGTCACGCACCTTGGTGACAAATTGATCCTGCCGGTACTGTTCCTTGAGCTTCGGCCAGTTGTCCAGGATGCGGCGGCACTCGGGATGCAGCTTGCCTTCAAAATGGGCAATCTGCTGATCCAGCACACGGACCACCTGGGCCGCATCAGGTTCGCCCGACGCCAGCAGCGTCTCCTTGGCGCCGTGCAGTTGATACAGCTTGCGGGCAATCGCCGACTGCTCGGTGACGAATCCCCGATACGCCCGCACCGTGTTGGCGATCTCCTGCAGATAGTTGACGCGCTCCGCCGGGATCAGTGCCGTCTTGTGCGTCTTGACCGGCGTCGCGTCAAGATGTTCCACCGGCCAGTCGACACCTGTTTTTTCCACGATCTTGCGCATCAGGGCGGCAAACAGCACATTGGTGCCCGGATCGTTGAACTGGCTGGCGATCGTGCCGTACACGGGAATCTGCTCATCCGGCACATCAAACAGGTTGTGGTTGCGCCGGTACTGCTTGCGCACCTCTCTCAGCGCGTCCTCCGACCCTTTTCGTTCGAACTTGTTGATTGCCACCAGATCGGCAAAGTCGAGCATGTCGATCTTTTCCAGCTGGGATGGGGCGCCAAATTCGCTGGTCATCACGTACAGCGCAACGTCGCAAACATCCTTCACCTGGGCATCTCCCTGTCCGATGCCGCTGGTTTCCACGATGATCAGGTCAAAGTTGGCGGCCCGGGCCACCCGGATCGCATCCTTGACGGCGGCCGACAGTTCCGAGCCGGACCGGCGCGTGGCCAAGCTGCGCATGTAGACGCGCGGCGTGTTGTTGGCATTCATGCGGATGCGGTCGCCAAGCAGTGCTCCGCCCGTCTTTTGCTTGGACGGGTCGACGGACAGGATCGCGACGGTCTTGTCGGCATAGGTGCGCAAAAAGCGGCGAACCAGCTCATCAGTCAGTGAACTTTTTCCCGCGCCGCCTGTGCCGGTGATCCCCAGCACCGGCACCGTGCGCTCCGGCTCCGGCAGTCCGTCCGTGAGCCGCTCCTTCCACTCCGGCTTTTCCACGCCGTACTCCGCTACGGAAATCAGCCGGCCGATCGCCTGATGCTGCTGCCGACGCAGTTCCTCCACCTCACTCGTCAATTCCGTGACTGTGGGGAAGTCGGTCTCTCGCAGCATGTAGTTGATCATCCCCTGCAGCCCGAGGCGGCGGCCGTCGTCAGGGGAAAAGATCTTGCAGACGCCGTACGCTTCCAGCTCGCGGATTTCCCGTGGAACGATGACCCCGCCTCCGCCGCCAAAGACGCGGATGTGTCCCGCTCCTCTCTCACGCAGCAGGTCCACCATGTATTTAAAAAACTCGACGTGACCGCCTTGGTAGGAACTGACGGCAATCCCCTGCACATCTTCCTGGATGGCAGCGGTAACGATCTCATCGACGGAGCGGTTGTGCCCCAGGTGAATCACTTCCGCCCCTGATGCCTGCAGGATGCGGCGCATGATGTTGATCGACGCGTCGTGCCCGTCGAAGAGACTGGCAGCCGTGACAAAGCGAACCTTGTGTTGCGGACGATACACTTCCGTTTCCATCGTTCCACTCTCCCCGAATATCAAGTTACTCGTTTACTCGGAGACGCTGACCTCCCGCAAAAGCAAAGCCGTCTGCTTCTCGGTGAACTCCTCCAGTGTGTAGTGCCGCTTTAACGCCCAGCGGCGGAATACCCACATTTCACCCAGCACCATGATGTTGTCAGCCATCAGCTTGACGTGCTTCTCGTCAATACCGATGGACCCGTCGGCAATGCCTTTGCGCAGAATCTCCTCGAAAATCTGCGTAATTTCTTCCTCGCGCTGCAGCACGTAGCGCAGCGTCTCTTTCGGCAGCGACTTGGACTCCTGATAGATCAACAGGACGCGGTCGCTCATTTGGTCCATCACGCGGAAAAAGCTCTTCAGCGCCAGCTTCAGGATTTTCAAGCCGGTGCCGTTGAACGTGATCGCCTCGCGCAGGCGGCTTTCCACTTCCGCGTGGATGGCGTCGCACACCAGATAGAGGACGTCTTCCTTGGATTCGATGTATTCGTACAGGGTGCCGATGCTGAATCCGGACGCACGGGCGATCTCCCGCGTGGTCGTCTTGTGAAACCCTTTGTTGATGAACAGATCGACAGCCGCTTCAATAATCTGCTCCCGCCGCTTTTCGATCAGCTTGGGGTCCTTTACCAGGGACGGTATGGTTTTTCGTCTTTCAGACATGATTTCTTACACCTCTCCAACCGACTGAGCGTTTGGTCAGGCAACATTTGGAAAAAGAAAGACCGCAACGCTCTCTTTCTATTATATCCCGTATATTATACGTCGAGAGAGCGCCTAACGCCAATCTTTCTTTATTCCTCCGCTCAGGGAGTCTGTCCCCACCACTCGCGGACAATTCGGTCGGCAGTGGAGTACGGGTCGGCTTCCCGCGCTGCCACTCGCTCCAGTTCGTCCCGGTACCGGCCCGCTTCGATGCTGCCCAGCAGCCGCTGGTAGAGAGAATCGCGAACGATGTCCAGCACTTCCTCCTGCAGGTGGCGGGAGCGGCGTATCTGCCCCTCTCCGCTCTCCTGCAAAAAGCGCTGGTGCAGTCCTACCTGCTCCCACAGCTCAGCCATTCCCTGGCCGCGCGTGGAGACCGTCTGGACGATCGGCGGACGCCAAGGCGCGTCATGCTTGGCCAGATCCAGCATCTGTTCCACTTCGATCCGCAGCTTTTCCACGCCCGGCAGATCGGCTTTGTTGATCACGAACAGATCGGCAATCTCCATGATGCCCGCCTTGAACGCTTGGACCGAATCGCCTCCGCCGGGAGTAAGCACCACCACCGTCGTATCAGCGATGGTCATCACGTCCAGCTCCGACTGCCCTACCCCGACCGTCTCGATCAGGATGACGTCACAGCCGTACGCGTCCAGCACCCGCACGGCGTCCCGCGTGTTGCGGGAAAGGCCGCCGAGACTGCCCCGCGTCCCCATGCTGCGGATAAACACACCGCTGTCCAGCGCGTGGTTCTGCATCCGCACGCGGTCGCCCAGAAGCGCGCCGCCGGTAAACGGGCTGGTCGGATCAACCGCCACCACGCCGATTTTCAACCCCAATGTGCGCAGGTAGCTGATCAGACAGTCCACCAGCGAGCTTTTGCCCGCGCCCGGCGTCCCGGTAATGCCGATCAGCTTCGCCCGGCCGGTGTGAGGAAACAGTTCCCGCAGGATCTGCGACCGCTCCGGATAATCGTTTTCGATGCAGGTGATGGCGCGGGCTGCCCCGCGCGCGTCGCCCGCCAGGATGCGCCGTGTGATCTCGTGCATGAAAAGCCCTCTTCTCGCCCTGTACTGTGCTGCATCTTACTCTTTCAGCAGGTAGTTGCTGATGACAACTCGCTGAATCTCGTTGGTTCCTTCGTAAATCTGAGTGATCTTGGCGTCGCGCATGAAGCGTTCCACCGGATACTCGCGGGTGTACCCGTAGCCGCCAAAGATCTGCACCGCCTCCGTCGTCACTTCCATGGCGATATCGCCGGCAAATACCTTGGACATCGCCGATGCCTTGCCGTAGGGCAGCCCCTGGTCTTCCAGCCATGCCGCCTGGTAGGTGAGCAGTCGAGCCGCCTCGATTTTCGTCGCCATGTCGGCCAGCTTGAATTGAATCGCCTGCAGCGACGCGATCGGTTTGCCGAACTGGTGCCGTTCCTTGGCGTACGCCAGCGCGTGATCAAACGCCCCCTGCGCGATGCCCAGCGCCTGGGCGGCGATGCCGTTGCGCCCGCCATCCAGCGTCATCATCGCGATCTTGAAGCCCTGTCCTTCTTCACCGAGCACGTTTTCCACGGGAACGCGGACGTCCTCAAAGTTGACGGCGAGCGTCGGCGACGAGCGAATCCCCAGCTTCTTTTCCTTTTTGCCCATCGTAAAGCCGGGCATGCCTTTTTCCACGATAAAGGCGGTGATTCCCTTGTGCTTCAGCTCCGGATTGGTCAAGGCAAAGACGATGTAAATCTCCGCCTCGCCCGCGTTGGTGATAAAAATCTTGGAGCCGTTTAGCACGTAGTGATCGCCGTCGCGCACGGCAGTGGTGCGCATCCCGGCAGCGTCGGACCCGGAGCCGGGCTCGGTCAGGCAGTAAGCGCCCAGCTTTTTGCCTTCCGCCAGCGGCCGCAGGTACTTCTGCTTCTGTTCTTCCGTGCCGAACTTGTAAATCGGCCAGCTCGCCAGCGAAACGTGGGCGGACAGCGTGACACCGATGGACGCGTCCACGCGGGACAGCTCCTCCACGGCGAGCACGTAGCTGAGGTAGTCGGCTCCCGCGCCGCCGTACTTCTCCGGCCAGGGAATGCCGGTCAGCCCCAGCTCCGCCATCTGTTCAAAAATGGACCGGTCAAAGCGCTCTTCCTCATCGCGCTCCGCCGCTGTCGGCGCCACCTGGTTCTCCGCGAAGTCGCGAATCATTTTGCGGAGCATTTCCTGCTCTTCCGTCAGATGAAAATTCATGTTCCCCACTCCCCTGCGTCATGGTTATTCGTGCGTCCCGTTTCTCAAGTGGACAGCAGATGTTTGGCGATCACAATGTGCTGAATCTGGGTGGTGCCCTCGTAGATTTGCGTCACCTTGGCGTCGCGGAACAGCCGCTCCACCGGGTACTCCCGGGTGTACCCGTATCCGCCGAAGATCTGCACCGCCTCAGTGGCGTTTATCATCGCCGCGTCGGAGGCAAACTTTTTGGCCATGGACGCTTCCATGCCGCACGCAAGCCCGCGGCTGCGCAGGAAGGCGGCCCGGTAGACCAGCAGCCGCGCCGCTTCCGCCCGCGTCGCCATGTCGGCCAGCTTGAAGGCGACCGCCTGCTGCTTGATAATCGGCTGGCCGAATTGCTTCCGTTCCTTGGCGTAATCGGTCGCGTACTGAACGGCTGCTTCCGCGATGCCCAGCGCCTGCGCGGCGATGCCGATCCGGCCATAGTCGAGGTTGGCCATGGCAATCTTGAATCCAATGCCTTCCTGCCCGAGCAGGTTTTCGGCCGGCACCCGCGCGTTGTCGAAAATCAGTTCCGTCGTATTGGAACCAAACAGCCCCATCTTCTTTTCCTTTTTGCCGACGATAAAGCCTGGCGTATCCTTTTCCACGATAAACGCGGAGATGCCCCTTCGCCCCTGGGACGGGTCGGTCACGGCAAATGTGATGTATACGTCCGCCTCGCCGCCGTTGGTGATGAACACCTTGTTGCCGTTGAGGATGTATTCATCCCCTTTGCGGACGGCCGTCGTGCGGATATTGCCCGCATCCGATCCCGCCTGCGGCTCGGTCAGCGCAAACGCACCGAGGTATTCGCCGCTGGCCAGCTTGGGCAGGTACTTTCGCTTTTGCTCGTCGCTTCCGAAATACAGGATCGGATTGGTGCCGACAGAGGTGTGCACGGAGAGAATCACGCCCACGGTGGCGCTTACTTTGGAAATCTCGTGAATGGCCAGAATGTACGAGATGAAGTCAGCGCCAGCTCCGCCCCATTCTTCCGGTACCGGAATGCCCATCAAGCCGGTTTCCCCCATTTTTTTCACGATGTGGCGGGGAAACTGTTCCGTCTCTTCCATGACGGGAACGAACGGAGCGATCTCCTTTTGGGCAAAATCTTGCACCATCCGGCGCATCATCTCATGCTCTTCGCTAAATCGGAAATCCATCGCGTCCTCCCTCTTTGCCGCGTACAGATTCTAGTTGTAGACGTAGAAGCCTCGTCCCGATTTACGGCCGAGCCAGCCAGCCTTGACGTACTTGCGCAGCAGCGGGCACGGCCTGTATTTGGAGTCGCCGAAACCTTCGTACAGCACTTCCATGATGTACAGGCAGGTATCCAGCCCGATGAAGTCGGCCAGCGTCAACGGCCCCATCGGATGGTTCATGCCCAGCTTCATCACCTCATCAATTGCTTCCGGCTCGGCCACGCCTTCGTACACGCAGTAGATCGCCTCGTTGATCATCGGCATCAGCACGCGGTTGGAGACGAATCCGGGAAAGTCGTTGACGCTGACCGGTACTTTGCCCATCTGTTTGGCCAGGTCCTCCGTCAACTGATACACCTCGTCCGCCGTCTGCAGGCCGCGGATGATCTCGACCAGCTTCATCACCGGCACCGGGTTCATGAAATGCATGCCGATTACTTTTTCCGGCCGTTTGGTCACGGCAGCGATTTCCGTAATCGGCAGCGAGGAGGTGTTGCTGGCCAGCACCGTGTGCGCCGGGCAGATCTCGTCCAGCTGGCGGAAAATCTCCGCTTTCACGCCCATGTTTTCCGTAACCGCTTCCACCACAAAGTCTGCGTCACGGCCATCCGTCAGATCGACGGAGAGGGTCAGGCGGGCCAGCACCGCCTCTTTGTCTTCCGCACTCATTTTGCCTTTTTCCACGCTGCGGGCCAGATTTTTCTCAATCGTCTGCCGGCCGCGGTCCACAAATTCCTGCCGGATGTCGTGGAGAATCACCCGAAAACCGGCCTGCGCCGCCACCTGGGCGATGCCGCTGCCCATCTGTCCCGCACCTACGACCATGATCGTTTGAATGTTCATAAACACGTCCCCTTCCTCGCAACAATGCCTTTTATTCACCCGTCCAAACGCAACCGGTCCCCGCAGAGACTAGAACACCTTGATCAGAACCGCGTCTCCCTGGGCCGCTCCGCTGCAAATGGCGGCAACGCCCAACCCGCCCCCGCGGCGCCGCAGTTCGTACACGAGGTGCATGATAATTCGCGCCCCGCTCGCCCCGATCGGATGGCCGAGCGCGATCGCCCCGCCGTTGACGTTTACCTTTTCTTCGTCCCAACCGACGATCTTGGCGCTGGTCAGGATAACGGCGGCAAATGCCTCGTTCACTTCAAACAGATCGATCTCGTCCAGCCGCGTGCCGGTCTTTTCCAGCAGCTTTTGGATCGCCAGTCCCGGCGTGGTGGCGATGTACGGCGCCTCCGCGCCCACCTGCGCGTGACCCAGAATGACTGCCAGCGGGCGAATCCCCAATTCGGCCGCCTTGTCCTCCGCCATCAGCACCATCGCTGCCGCGCCGTCGTTGATGCCAGGCGCGTTGCCGGCGGTAATCGTGCCGTCCTTTTTGTACACCGGCGGCAGTTTGGCCAGCACCTCCAGCGTGGTGTCGGGACGCGGCGCCTCGTCTTTGGTGACGAGGAGTGGATCGCCCTTTTTCTGCGGTACCGGCACCGGCACGATTTCCTCGTCGAACAGACCGGCCGCCATCGCCCTGGCCGCTCGCTGCTGGCTGCGCAGCGCCCAACGGTCCTGCTCCTCGCGGGTGATGCCGTACTCCTCCGCCACGTTGCTGCCGTGGACGGCCATCGGCACTTGATCAAACGGGCAGGTCAGCCCGTCGTACATCATCAGGTCGCGCACAACCGCATCGCCCATGCGCAGGCCGTACCGCGCGTTGGGCAGTGCATACGGCGCACTGCTCATGCTCTCCATGCCGCCAGCCACGATGATCTGCCCGTCTCCGGCGCGGATGATCTGGTCGGCCATGGTGACCGCCCTCATCCCGGAAGCGCACACCTTGTTGATGGTCTGGCTGGCCACGTTCCACGGCAGTCCCGCCTTGCGGGCCGCCTGACGGGAGGGCACCTGCCCCGCTCCCGCCTGTACGACCATGCCCATGATCACTTCGTCCACCTGCTCGCCGGACACGCCGGCCCGCTTGAGTGCTTCCTTGATCGCAATGGCCCCCAGATCAACTGCGGAAACGTCTTTCAGCGCGCCGCCGAACTTGCCAAACGGGGTGCGTGCCGCCCCCGCAATTACTGTTTTCATCTCGGCTCCTCCTCGCTGCATGGCATTCATTACAAAATGATCGAGCGATCGCTCATTTTTGCTTACTTTCATTTTGCCGTCTCCCGTCTGAATAGTCAATGTAATACGAAAAAAAGGACGCCTGACTTTTCTTGTCAGTCCGGCAGCCATTCGTTGCCGGACGGGCATCCCGCTTGCCTTTCTGACGCTGTATGGGAGCGCAAAATCCAAGGGGCTGTTGGTTCCGTATAGTCCCGCTGTCAATCAGAAATGAGTTTTTGACGTAGCTGCTGTAAATACTTTGTTTTGCAAACATTTACTCGTTTCTGTGAAATATTAAGTTGCTTCGCCACTTCTCTTTCAGGTATGCCTTCAATCACCACCTTTTGAAGGATAAAACGTCCTCTATCAGGAAGGCTACTGAGCAACTCCTTAACAAATAGATCTGATACTACCAATCCCTTGTGTTCTTTTGTCCATACATCCTCAAGCACGCTTTCATGGCGATATACTTTATTTGCTTGATACTGTAATCTCCATGCGATCCGTTTTAACATTTGGCGATAGTAATCAAACATTGACTGATTTTCCATCGAATCCCCCCTGTTCTCTAGGTAAATTTCCTGTTAGTAAAACATCCGGTTTTTTCGAATGTTTTCGCTTGATAGATGCACGGTTTTCCAAAATATGAAACTTATTGGAATTTCACTCGTCCAATATAGTATCTAAACAAAGGGCGATGGAAAGGTGTGCGGCATACATGAAAAAATGTATTCTTTTCCTCATATTGCTCGGAATCGCAAGCGGGTGCAGTGCCGTTTCTTCCCAGGGAGAACATAATCATGAGCAGGTATCGGCGCCACATTCAGTGGATTCACAGGCTGAAGAAGTGGAAAAGCTTGTGGTGCAAAGAGGGCATGATCGTTTTGTTTTCGAGAATCCTTCGCGCTGCATGGGGATTCTTGTGAATGCCAAAGATTTGTACAGGTTTGCTTATCGAAGAGACGGCGAGGAATTGGGGGACGAGCAAAAACTGCCATTCCTGCAAGAAAAACTGGAAGAAGGAACAAGTCAATATGACAAAGTGTACATAAGAATTGTCCAAAAGCCCTTCATTCCGGAAAGCGGGGTAAATGAATTCCCTCGAAAGGATATCGTGATTTATCTTGATCCGCAGAATCCAAATGACGCCTTTGTCGGTGTGCAGAACCCGCATAATCTGGATGAATGGAAGATCTATCAGGTTAAAGATTATGGCGGCTGGGTGAAAAAAGAAATCGATCTACATTTAGCTCTGCACACGGGACTATAACAAAGAAGCACCATATACATGGTGCTTCTTTCCAAACTACAGATTGCTTCGTCTGCGGAGTGTTTCCAGATACCCCATTACTTCATCATAGTATTGATCATGGTCGGAGCCGCCATACCCGGCATCCGCGATGTATCGTATGCATTTTTCTGAACTGGGGTTGTTTGTGCTTTTCAAATAATTGATTAACGCAGAGTATCGGCTATTTTCTTTAAAGAACCGCGCAAAGGAGTTAGCATGGGTACTGCGACCGATATAAGCAGCCCATCCGCCTTCTCCTTTGCCATAGTTTCCTGGTGGATTGGAACTACTTACATATTTCATGTTTGACCAATTTTGATTGTTTCGTTGTGTTTTACTTGCACCCCATCCTGATTCTCCTCCCCACATAGCGAGGATTACCTCAACAGGCAAGCCATAACATTCATCGCTAGCATCTTCGGCAACTCGTTTGAACGCATCAACGAAAGCTTGTACTTTATCATTGGGATCGGTATTTGGATTCAAGTCTACATAAGTATCTCGAACACCATCAACTTTAACAGGTTCTGTTGGAATTGGTATCAACGCCATCATATTCTCTCCTTTAGCTAGTAGATAAACGACTTTAGACCGGTCATTGTCGTTTTCACTTACTAGGTAAAAAAGAGAAACGATTGATACCCCCTATTATTGCGTTTTATGCAAAAAAATCCCCACCCTTAGACAGGGCAGGGATTAGCACACCAAAAACACTCTTCAAAATCACAAGGCATCGGCGAGAATCTCGGCAATGTCGCGGGTTTTGACCTGATCCTCCATTTCTTTCATCTTGATGCCGTCGTTCATCATTGTCAAACAGTACGGACACGCGCTGGCGATGGCCGTCGGATTTACTTCCAGCGCCTGCTCGGTGCGCGCCACGTTGATGCGGGTGCCTTCGTGCTCCTCCATCCACATCAGGCCGCCGCCGGCACCGCAGCACATGCTGTCGCAGCCGCTCCGCTTCATTTCCACAATCTCCACGCCTGGAATCGCCGTGAGGATCTCACGCGGCTTGTCGTAAATCTCGTTGTAGCGGCCCAGGTAACAGGAGTCGTGGTAGGTGATGCGCTCCTTTACTTCCTTGGACGGCTTCAGACGCCCTTCCTTGACCCACTGGGCGAGCAGCTCGGAGTGGTGATACACCTCCGCCTCCAGGCCGAACTCGGGGTACTCGTTTTTAAAGGTGTTGTAGGCGTGCGGGTCGCAGGTGACGATCTTCTTCACGCCGTAAGCCTGGAACAGCGCGATGTTCTCCTGGGCGAGCTGCTGGAACAGAAACTCGTTGCCGATGCGGCGAGCGGTGTCACCGGAGTTTTTCTCCTCGTTGCCGAGAATGGCAAAGCTTACCCCGGCTTCGTGCATCAGCTTGACAAACGCCTGCGTAATCTTCTGGCTGCGGTTGTCAAACGAGCCCATCGAGCCGACCCAGAACAGATACTCGAATTCCTCCACCTGCTGCACGGTCGGCACGTCGTATTGGCCGTTCAGCCCTTCGATCCACTTCAGTCGGTCCTTGCGGTTGATGCCCCACGGGTTGCCCTGCCGCTCGATGTTGTTCAGCGCCCGCTGCGCCTCTTGCGGCATGCTGCCCTCAGTCATCACCAGGTAGCGGCGCATGTCGATGATTTTTTCCACGTGCTCGTTCATCACCGGGCACTGATCCTCACAGTTGCGGCAGGTGGTGCAGGCCCACAGCTCCTGCTCGGTAATCACGTCGCCGATCAGGTTTTTCTCGTAGGCGACTGCGGTCGCTCCCTCGGACGCCGCCGCCACTTCCGACGCCTGCAGCGCCAGTTGGTTGGCGGTCGAGCCGGTAAAGGCGAAGCTCGGCATCCACGGCGTGCGGGAGGTGATCGCCGCTCCTTTTTCCGTCAAATGATCCCGCATCTTGGTGATCAATTCCATCGGGGAGAGCATCTTGCCGGTGCCGGAGGCGGGACACATGCTGGTGCAGCGACCGCACTCCACACAGGCGTACAGGTCGATCAGCTGCGTCTGGGTGAAGTCCTCAATCCGGCCGACCCCAAACACTTCCTGCGTCTCGTCTTCAAAGTCGATTTTGGACAGTTTGCCGGGCGGGTCCAGTTTTTTGAACCAGACGTTGATCGGCGCAAAAATCAGGTGAGCGTGCTTGGACTGCGGCACGTACACGGCGAAGGCCAAAAGGATCAGCAGGTGCAGCCACCAGAACACGTAGAACAGCGCGGCCGCCGCGGTATTGGGGATGCCGGCGAACGCCATCGCGATCAGCGAGGAAAACGGCGCGTAGCCGGACGGTTCGTGCCCCAACCAGAGCTGCTCAAACGCGAGTGAGAACAAAACTGTTGCCATCAGCGTGGAAATGAACAGCAGCACCAGTCCCGATTTGAATCCGCGCTTCAGCCGCTTCAGCTTTTCGATATACCGGCGGTAGAACGCGTAGCTGACTGCCGCGAGAATCAGAAAGACAGTGATCTCCTGCATCAGGCTGAAGTACTTGTGAGCGCTGCCAAATGGCAGTTCAAAGCCCTTCACCAGACCTTTCACGATCAGTTCAATGGCGCCAAACTGCAGGATAATGAAGCCGTAAAACATGACGACGTGCATGATGCCGCTCTTTTTGTCCTTCAACAGCTTTTTGTGAAAGACGACGTTTTCCAGCAGCAAATTCAGGCGCGTGCCGAAGTCGTCCTTGACGTCCGGCTTTTTGCCCAGTTTGATAAACAGATACCGGCTGTACAGGACGTGGCAGACCAGGTACAGACCGTAAGCGAGCACCAGGAAAAACGCGATCAGATTGAGCAAGGCCAGCAAGGTCTTCTCCCCCTTTTCATGTTCGTCCGTTTTTTTCTATCTTATCAGAATCGCAAGAAAAAATGAATGACTATTCACTCATTATGTTGATTCCTACACAAACGCTTGTCAAACCGCGGCAGCCTGTCCAGACTGAGCGTTCGTTCAGAATCGTCTGCCCTGATATTAACACAGATTGCTCCCATTCGTCACCTGCAAATCTCCTCCACGCAAACAGCCGCCAGAGAATGCCAGCAACCCTGGCTTCCCTGGCGGCCTTGTCAGCCTATGCGGTCCATCCGGCCTATTTGCCGGACACCTCTTTGTGTTCTTGTTCTTTCTGCAATTTCTTTTCTTTTTGTTCCTGCCGGATGTCTGCCAGCGATTTGATCTTGGTCGCCTGAATCCGCTTGTTGCGCGGCAGGTCAGCCGGCTCCAGGTTGTCGGCTTCGTCTCTCATCAGCGCGGCGATGCCGACGGCTTTGCCCTTGGCAGCCTGACAGTACTCGCAATTCTCCTCGTCGTGGGCGTGGTAGTTTTTCGGCTCGGGATACGAGGTAATCACGCCCTCAAAGTTGCGCAGCACCACTTTGTCGGCCGACTGCGAAATGATGTAGTTGGGCATGACGGGAATTTTGCCGCCGCCATGCGGCGCGTCCACCACGAACGTCGGCACTGCATAGCCGGAGGTATGGCCTCGCAGGTGTTCGATGATCTCGATCCCTTTGCTGACCGGCGCGCGGAAGTGGCCGATCCCCTCGGACAGGTCGCACTGGTAGATGTAGTACGGCCGGACGCGAATCTTGACCAGCTCGTGCACCAGCTTTTTCATCGTATTCGGACAATCGTTGATGCCCGCCAGGATAACCGACTGGTTGCCGAGCGGCACGCCGGCGTTGGCCAGCATTTCGCAGGCCCGCTTCGCTTCCGGGGTAATCTCCTTCGGGTGGTTAAAGTGCGTGTTGAGCCATATGGGATGGTATTTTTTCAGGATGTTGCACAGGTTTTCCGTGATCCGCTGCGGGAACACCACCGGAGCGCGCGTGCCGATGCGGATGATCTCCACGTGCGGGATGGCCCGCAAATTGCTCAAAATGTACTCCAGGATGCGGTCGTTGATCAGCAGACCGTCGCCCCCGGAGAGGAGCACGTCGCGCACTTCCGGCGTACGGCGGATGTAGTCGATACAGGCGTCCAGCTGCTTTTTCGGCACGCCCATGCCGATCTGGCCGGAGAAGCGGCGGCGCGTACAGTAACGACAGTACATCGAACACTGGTTGGTGACCAAAAACAGCACCCTGTCCGGATACCGGTGCGTCAGGCCCGGCACCGGTGAATCAGTGTCCTCGTGCAGCGGGTCTTCCATGTCGTATTTGGTCCGAACCATCTCGGAGGAAAGCGGAACGGACTGCATGCGGACCGGATCTTTCGGATCGTCCGGGTCCATCAGCATGGCGTAATAGGGCGTGATGTTGAGCGGGATGGTCTGGTTGGAAATGCGTACACCCTCTTCCTCCTCCGGTGTCAGGTTGATCACCTGTTTCAATTCATCTACAGTCCGAATGGTGTGGGTGAGCTGCCACATCCAGTCGTTCCATTGTTCTTCGGTGACGTCTTTCCACATTTCGATCTGGCGCCAGTCACGTTTGGCTGTAACCGTCATCCTTGTCATCCCCCTTTGCGTTGTGTGAAGATACGCGTGTATTCCTCAACAACAAAGGGAATGCAACAGTCGTGCCAATCAAATCAAAAGATTTTGAATATAGAAAATAAAGCATTGGCAAGCAGATTTTCCATCTGTAGGAGTTTTTGGACTGCCGAAAATTCGGCACTTACCGTTCGCCTGCTCCCCGCTGCGAGAGTTTGTACTGCAGCGTCTGCCGGGGGATGCCCAACAGCCGTGCCGCCCTGAGCACGTTGCCGCCAGTGGATTTCAGCGCATCGGCAATGCACCGTTCCTCCACCTCCCGCAGCACCTCCGGCAGCGTGCGCTGTTTTGCCGCCCACGCCTCGATAGGAGGGATGGCCGATCCGATCTCCCCTGGTCCGGTCTCGCCCGGACCGTTCACCAGCGAACGCTCCGCCAAGTACGGCGGCAGGTGTTCCCGTTCAATCACTGCTCCCTCCACCATGTTCATCGCCGCCTCGATCACGTGCTCCAGTTCGCGAACGTTGCCGGGCCAGTCGTACTGCCTGAACAGGTCGGCCACCTCCGGACTGATGTTTTGCACCTGCATGTGAAAACGGCGATTGTATTTGTCGAGGAAATGGCGGACGAGCAGGTCCACGTCCTCCCTGCGCTCCCGCAGCGGCGGCAGCTCAAAGGAGACCACGTTGATGCGGTAGTACAGGTCCAATCGCAGCGCGCCGCGCCGAACCAACTCCAGCGGCGGTTCATTGACGGCAGCGATCACCCGCACGTCGACACGTACGGCGCTGCTGCTGCCGATCCGCCGGATTTGCCCGTCCTGCAGCACGCGCAGCAGTTTTGCCTGCAGGTCCAGCGGCATGCTGTTCAACTCGTCGAGAAACAGCGTCCCGCCATCCGCCAGTTCAAACAGTCCCGGTCTGTCGTCTGCTCCGGTAAAGCTGCCCTTGGTCGTGCCAAACAGCAGGCTTTCCAGCAGCGAAGCCGGCAGGGCCGCGCAGTTTTGCGCAATAAACGGCTTGCCGCAGCGGGACGACGCCTGGTGGATCGACTGGACGAACAGTTCCTTCCCCGTCCCCGTCTCTCCGTAGATCAATACCGGAGATGAAGTGCGGGCCGCCTTTCTCGCGCGGTCTTTTAACCGCATCATCTGTTCGTTTTGTGTCAGGATATCGGCAAACTGAAAGGAAAGCCCGTCCCCGTCCAGCTTGCTCCGCTTGGCCCGCTTCGGCTTGCTGATCTGCGCCTGCAGGTCGAGCAGCCGCTCTGACAGCTCTTTCAGCTTGCGGATATCCTTGGCCACCTCGACCGCCCCGACCAGCCGATTGCCCACCCGCACGGGCAGCGTCGTATTGATCGTCTCCACCCGCATCCCTCTCCAGTTGGTGTAGGTCTGCGGCTGGTCGTAGATCGGTTCGCCGCTCGCAATGACCCTCAGCAGTGTGCTGGAGTGACGGTCCAGCGAGGGAAACACCTCCAGCAGCGGCTTTCCCAGCACTTCGTCAGGCGTCAGCCCGTCCAGTCTGGCCGCCACGTGATTGTAATAAATGGTAATGCCGTTCGCATCAACGACGTGGATTCCCTCATCGATCGTTCCCAGGATGGCCTGCAGCATTTCCACCGTTTCCGACATCGGCATGGAGTGTAACAGCCTCCTTTCGAACAAACTGCCAAAAAATCATCACTGTGCCGAATTTTCGGCAGTCACCGCTGCCGTTCCGCCTGCACCGCGATGATCAGCGTGTAAAGCAGATGGCCCAGCAGCCAGAGGAAAAAATCGGCCCACGACACGGCCGCGCCGCTGAGCAGACTAAATGGCAGATAGGCCGCAGCAAAGGCGAGCACCCAGTACGACAGATATTTGATTCTCCGCTCGCCGCGGGTTCGGGGATAAAAGTACATCATGAAAAACGCGACGATTGCACTGACCAACAGGTGGACCAACAGCTCGACCACGGACGGCAGTCCCTCCAGGCCGGGGACATAGCTGACGTCAATCAGGACGGAGAGCGTCGACGTTTGAAACAGTCCGTCTCCCAAAGCCAGAAACGCGGCCAGAACGAGGCCGGCCATGCCACCGGTTGCGAGTGCAAACCCCACGATGCCCCTCCCCTTTCCTTGTGTGAATTACCCTTATTGTACGAAAAAACCGCCCCGACCGGCTATAGCGAACGAGCCTGGCCCATCACTCCATGCCGTGCACGTTATTTCCCCCTTCTGTTGATCCATGCTCCGCAGCGGAAAATTATGCTATACTCATAGACATCGGCTCCTCAAGGGTGGTCGGCTCATCTCCCACGTCGGAAACGGGGGAGGTGAGAGCATGGCAATAACGCACGAAACCATGAGCCTGATGATTCAGTTCGGCGGCTTTATTGTCGGCCTGCTGAGTCTCGTCGTGGCGATTGTTGCTTTGACGCAAAAAAAGAAGTGACCTCCCCTTGAGTTGAGAACCGGAGGTCACTTCGGTCAAATTCTGAGCCGATCCCGTAAAGGGAGCAGCTATTGTACAAGGCTGCAGATGTCGCCTCATCTGTAGCCTTTTTTACCATATGCATCTGCTGTTCCTATCATACCACGCTTGGCCCAAAAAGAATCGCATCGGTTTGCCGACCTTTGTGATTCTTTTCCACCAACGGTACCAGCCTGGTCGCAGGCGATTGCTTGCAACCTTTCTGCTGCTTGTGTTTTCTAGCATCATTTTACTCCAAGTACACCAGTTTGCACAAGATTATCGCCAATGGTTGGTTATGACCGCTTGATTTGTTCAGTGTGTCGCGGAGGGCCACTCCACATTCAGCGTCAGTTCGTGCTCGCCGATATACTGGCTGTTCAGCCACAGCTGGTAAGCTACTCTTACCTGGACCGGCCTTCCCTGCTCATGCCGGATGCGCAGCTTGCGTGTATGGGTCTCCATCGAAAACAGCCCGTAGGGACTGCGGTAGGTCGTCTGGTGGCTCATGCCCTGCTGAAACTGCTGTTTCGTCTGCACGTCGCCCTGTCTCAGCAGGGTGACCGTCCCGTCTGCCAGCTTCAGCGTCGTGCTCACCTCGCCGGCCCCTTCCAGCTGCTCCTTGTACGTCAGATACCAGCCGCCTGTCTTTTCCACGCATCGGCCGGCATAGCGATAGATTGTTTCCTCCCAATCTCCTCCCGTGCGCTGTCTGGCGGTCAGGGTGATCAGCACGTCTTGCATGGATCGTCCTCACTTCCCGTTCTGCTTGTACCCGTCCATTGTACGCCTCATCGCTCTTTTGTTGCAACCGCCGACTGACCGGACTGCTCATCCAGCAGATGGCGCATCGTTCCCACAATCCCGACGGCGGCGAGCAGCAGCAGTCCGGCGAGCACGAGGTACCCCATCCCGGCCCCGGTCCGGTCAATCATCCACGTAAACACGCCGATCAGGAGCAAGCGCATCATCATCCCGAGTGAATTGAAAAAGCTCATGACCCGTCCCATGAACGGCTTCGGCACGACCGTCATGTACAGCGACTGCCGGATAAGCCGGACAGAAGCATTGCACCAGCCGAACACCATGTAGGCGCCAATCAGGGCCCATCCGTAGGGCAGCGCCACCATGACTGCCATGACGACAGCAAACAGCAGCGTGTTGCCAACCATCGCCGGAACCTGGCCGTACTTCCTTGTCACGGCAGCAACCAGGAATCCGGCCGCCACCGCGCCGATGGCGTATGCCGTTTCTCCGAGCGAAAACACCGTCACGTCCGCTTTCAAGGTCTGATTCACGTAAACAGGCTTCAACAAGTTGCCGGCCATCACCGCAATAAACGGCATCAACGCCGCGATGCCAAACAGGAGAAAGCCCCGTTTTTCCCGTATGTAATGCCAGCTTTGGAGCAGTTGGCCCACCCAGTTGACCCCGCTGTTGTTCCGGACTTCCCGCTCCAGGGTAAAGGTGTAGGCCATGGTGGCCATGAGACCGAAGGCTGCCAGATACGTACAGGCGTTAATCAGCAAAACGACATGCAGCCCGTATGCCTCCAGGAGAAACCCTGCGATCCCCCCGGCCAGCACGGACGACGTCTGTCCCTCAATCTCCAGCAGGCTGTTGATGTCGTTGTAGTGCCGCGGCTCAAACATTTCCTGGACAAGCGCCGACTGCGACGGGTAATGAATCTGAAACATCAGGGTCGTCACCAGGTAGACGGCGACCAGCATCCACTTGGTATACGGACCGAAAAAGCCCCACATCGCGAGGGCGGCCAGCACGGCAATGCCGATCACATGCTCCGCCAGCAGCATCCGTTTGCGGGAAAAACGGTCGATCAACGTGCCGATGTACGGGCCGACCACAAACATCAGCACAGCCGAGACAAACATGGTGGAGCCGAGCAGCTCGGCTGATCCGGTCGTTTCCACCAAGTACCAGGCAATGCCGATCATGGTCATTCCCTGACCAAAGCCGGAAAACAGGTTGGAAAAAAACAGCTTGCGAAACTGACGGTTGGCAAACACTTCTCTCATGGAATGCGCCCCCTGAACTGCATGTGGAAGGATTTGCCACTATCATACGCAATATTTTTAATTTTGTAAATAAAAAAGTTTTATAATAGACCCCCAAACGCCCGTCATCACGTGTGCTTCCGCCCCATCCGACAAAAAAACGCCCCCAGTGTGAAACCGGGGACGCTTGTGGTACCGTCTGTTATTTTACAAAGCCCAGAATCAGCTCGCGCACGATCTTGGACGCCACAATCTGGGTCATCTCGCTGTGATCGTAGACCGGTGCCACTTCCACCAGGTCACAGCCGATCACGTTGGCGCCGTTTTTCGCCATGTAGTGGATGGTCTCCAGCAGTTCGCGGGAGGTGATGCCGCCCGCCTCGGTCGTGCCGGTACCCGGCGCGTATGCAGGGTCAAGCACGTCGATGTCGATCGTCAGGTAGATCGGGCGGTTGCCAATCGTCGGCAGCACCTGTTTGACCGGCTCCAGCACGTCGTACTTGTACAGGTGCATGTTTTCTTTCGCCCACTCAAACTCTTCCTTCATCCCGCTGCGGATGCCAAACGAATAGACGTTTTTGCCGCCGATCAGATCGCACGCCTTTTTGATCGGCGTGGAGTGGGAGTACTCATACCCCTCGTAATGGTCGCGCAGGTCGGTGTGGGCGTCAAAGTGGAAGATGACCAGGTCGCTCTTGTACTTTTCGTACACAGCCTGAATTACCGGCCAGGTCACCAGGTGTTCGCCGCCCAGACCGATCGGAAACTTGCCGTCCGCCAAAATTTTGCTGACAAACGTGCGGATCGCATCCAGGCTGCCCTCCACGTTGCCAAACGGCAGGGGAATATCCCCCGCATCGAAATACTTTACGTCTTCCAGCAGTCTGTCCAGATACGGGCTGTACTCTTCCAGACCAATCGAGACCTCGCGGATGCGGGCCGGGCCGAAACGGGAACCGGGACGGAAACTGACCGTCCAGTCCATCGGCATACCGTAGATGACCGCCTGGCTCTCCTCGTAGCTGCCATGGCTGCGGATAAAGACGTTGCCGGAATACGCTTCGTCAAAACGCATCTTGTTTCTTCCTCCCAATCCTTAGTCGCGGGTCAGCTCGGCCACGAAGTTGGGCAGCTTGAACGCGGCGTAGTGAACCTCCGCATTGTAGTACTTGGTGTTCAAATCCTTGATCTTGCTCGCATCCACTTCCAGCGGATCGTACTGTTTGGAGCCGATCGTAAAGCTCCACAGGCCGGACGGATAGGTCGGGATGCTGCACGTATACAGACGGGTGATCGGGAAAATCGATTTAATATCCTTGAACACGCGTTTGATCAAGTCGCGGTTGAACCACGGGGACTCGGTCTGCGCCACCATGATGCCATCCGGTTTCAACGCGTCGTAAATGCCTTGGTAAAATCCTTTCTCAAACAGGCCTACAGCCGGTCCGACCGGCTCGGTGGAGTCGACCATGATCACGTCGTACTCGCCTTTGTGGTCGTGAATGTGCTTGATGCCGTCGATCACCTGCACGTCCACTTTCGGATTACCGGACAGCTCACTGGCGATGGCCGGGAAAAACTTTTTGCTGGCCTCGATCACGCCACCGTCAATTTCCGCCAATACGGCTTTTTCCACGGAGGGGTGTTTGACGATTTCGCGAATGGCACCGCCGTCGCCACCGCCCACGACGAGCACCTTTTTCGGGTTCGGGTGGGTGTTGAGGGCAACGTGGGCGATCATTTCGTGGTAGACAAACTCGTCCACATCAGTGGTCATGACCATGCCGTCGAGAACGAGCATGCGGCCGAACTGCTTGGTGTTGATGATATCCAATTGTTGAAATTCGGTTTTCTCGCTGTACAACGTCTCGGTAATCTTTGTCGTAATACCGTGATTTTCCGTTTGTTTTTCGGTGTACCACAGTTCCATGTTCATGATTATGTACCCTCCTTAACTAACCGCATTGGTATTGAAAGACCCCGGCCGACGCCGGTTTGGCAGGAGATAGCGGCCAGTCCCTGCCAAATTAGTCCAGACCGCTGCCATTCGTATCTGCCAAGAAAATTATAGTGGCTGCCTCCCAAAATGCAAGCAATTTTTGCGAGACGCGCTGCCCGGCGCGGCCGTTAAGTTTATCCAACCGGAGTTTGTCCCATACTAGACAGTAACCCTATCGTTTGGTTAGTATGTCCCGATTCGAAAAAATATGAGGGGAAAGGACTAGAGAGGACATGGAAGTAATCCGGGAAGCCCCGCTGCTCCGCTATCTGCGTTGGGCGAAGAAATTCATAAAATTATTCATACTCAGCCTATTGTGCTGTTCGTTTGCCGCCCTGCTGCTGATTCTCTACCTTCGTTCGCAGCCGCTGCCGGCAGTCTCGATCAATCAGACGACGACCATTTACGCCAGCAACGGTGAGGTGCTGGATACGCTGCACCGCGGCCAGAACCGGTTTGTCGTCCCGCTGAAGGACATCTCCCCCTTCCTGGTGCAGGCGACGATCGCCATCGAAGACCGTTCCTTCCACAAGCACTACGGCATCGACTGGCTGCGTCTGGCTCGGGCCGCCTACGTGGACGTGATCCACATGGAAAAGCGGCAGGGAGCCAGCACGATCACGCAGCAATTGGCGCGAAACCTGTATCTCTCGATGGACAAGACCTGGGAGCGCAAGATAAAGGAAGCGCTGTTGGCCATCCAGTTGGAACTAAATTACAGTAAGGACGAAATCCTGGAGATGTACATGAACCAGATCTACTACGGCCATTCCGCTTACGGCGCCCAGGCCGCCGCGCAAACGTACTTCGGCAAAGACGCCAAGGATCTGACGCTGGCAGAAAGCGCCTTGTTGGCCGGCATCCCCAAAGGGCCGTCGTACTACTCTCCCTACGTGGACTTTGACAAGGCCAAATCGCGGCAGCAGGTGATTCTCCAGGCCATGGTCCGCTCCGGCTACATTACGCCGGAACAGGCGGAGCAGGCGTATGCCGAACCGATCAAGCTAAAGGAGCGCAACACCGAAGCCGCGGCTGAACAAGCCCCTTATTTTCGCGATTACATTGCCAACCTGGTGAAGAACAAATACGGCATCGACGAAGAGACCTTTATCCACGGAGGACTGAAAATCCACACGACCCTGGACCCGGTGATGCAGAAAAAAGCGGAAGACATCATCGCCAAAGTGCTGCCGAAAGACAAACCCGATCTGCAGGTGGCGCTGGTTGCCATGGACCCGGCCACCGGCCACATCAAGGCGATGGTGGGCGGACGTGACTACACCAAAAGCCAGTACAACCGGGCATTGAGCATGCGGCAGCCGGGCTCTGCGTTCAAGCCGATCTTGTACCTGGCCGCCCTGCAAAACGGCTTTACGCCGCTGACGCAGATGAAAAGTGAACCGACCGTGTTCACCTACGACAACGGCAAGACCTACATCCCGAAAAACTTTGGGGAGCGCTACGCCCATGCCTATATCAACATGCGGGAGGCGATCAAGACTTCGGACAACATCTACGCGGTCAAGACAATCGACCATCTCACCCCGCAAAAAGTGGTGGATCAGGCCCGCGAGCTGGGGATCACCAGCAAGCTGCAGGCTGTACCCTCGCTGGCCCTGGGCACGTCGCTCGTCTCCCCGCTTGAATTGAACACCGCCTACGTCACCATCGCCAACAAAGGGGAGCGGGTGAAGCCCATTGCCATCACCCGGATTGAGGACAGCCAGGGAAACGTGCTCGTCGAGGAAAAACCGGAGAAAACCAGAGTGGCCGATCCGGTGGCCTCGGCACTGCTGATCAATCTGATGCAGAGCGTGTTTGAACCGGGCGGCACAGGCCACCGGGTGGCGGGCGAATTGAACAGGCCCGTCGCAGGCAAAACCGGCTCCACCGATTACGACGCCTGGCTCAGCGGATTTACGCCGCAGTTGGTCACCACCGTCTGGGTGGGATACGACAAAAACCAAAAAGTGGACGATGTCACCGAAGGCTACCTCTCCAAAAAAATCTGGGCGCAGTTCATGGAAAGTGCGCTGAAAGACCAGCCTCCCGCCTTGTTTGACATGCCGGCAGGGGTGGTGTCGGTGTACATCGATCCGGCATCGGGCAAGCTGGCGACGGAGCACTGCCCCAACCCGCAGTTGTTCTACTTTGCCAAAGGTACCGAGCCGCAGGAGTACTGCACCGATCACCTCCCCAACCATGAAACGCCCACGCCGCTCCCGCCTCCGGACACCCCCTCGTTCTGGCAGCGCATGGGCAGTTGGTGGAAACCGACCGAGTAGGCACAAAAAAAGGCTGTCCTGCACGGCAGAACGAAACTGCCGGGGACAGCCTTCTTTGCCGTCAGGGGGCTGATTCTTCTTTGTCGTCAGCGGGCCGCTTCTTCGCCGCCCCCCACGACGCCGTTGCCATCGGCAAACACGTGGTCATTGCAAATGGTGATCAGCCCGGCGCGGTCAAGCTCATCCAGCACTTCAAACAGGCTCTCCCGTTTTCCGGCCGGCAACTTGCGGACAAAGTTGTTGATTTCCTGGGGAGACACGTGCGTGCGAAAATGGACGCCGCCGTGCCGCACGAAATGGTCGTGACCTGCCTGAGCGTCGTTCCCCGGCAGCTCTCCCCCTTGTATACGGTCGGTCATCTTCAACGCCCCTTCCGTCAACAGTGTGGCCGTGCTTTCCTAGTTTCACGCATCTGCGGACAGGACATGCGCTGAAAAATGCTCCAACAACATCACGGATCAGCAGCAAACACAGCGAAGCAAACGTTTTCGTAAAAAAAGACAAACAGGAAAAGAGAGACGGGCTCTTTTCCTGTTTGCTGACCTAGTGTACATGTATACAGCTATGGAAATAAGTTTACCTGACTTCAATACGACTAACAATTGATTTCACAATTTGTTCACATTCCGTTCAAGATTTACAGCTTCCATACTGAAGACAAACGGTTCATTGAGTTAGCGTCCACAAAAAATGATTTCCAGGCCGAAAGGCCTGCCTGTTCATCAACCGAAGCGGAAGACAATGTGCGTCGCATGAAGGGTTGGGCCAAGCGAGCTCCTTTGACGACCGACTCAGCGGAAAAACGAAGACGCGGGAATCAACAAGGACACAAGTCTCACTTCCTCGAAATACCCAGATGTTTGTCCCCTACCCGCGTCTCGTTTTGGAGCGGACTTCATCCGCTTCTGTGCTGGGCGTCAAGCGAGCGAGCGGGCCCGATCTCCCATGCGCCGCGGACTTTGTCTACACGCTGAGCTTCGCCCAACCAGACAACAGGATGGACCGAACGAAAGGCTCAACCGTGCACGTGCACGTCCTGCTTTATAACGCCAACTTTACGCCAACGCCTGCTTCAGTTCCTCGCTGGAATTCTCCCACATCGCCGGGTTGTGTTCCATCAACAGCTTTTTCAGCGCCGCTTTTTCCGTGTCGTTTAGCTCTGACACCATGATGCGCCGTTTCATCGAGTAGTCCATTCGGTTGACATGGTCGGCCAAAATTTTGTATCCGCGCCGAGCCTCCCGGTCAATCTCCATGTAGCAGGCGGTTACCCCGGCGTAATACGGCCCCGAATCGTTGCGGTCAACCGTTACCCAAACCACCCAATACGGCTTGCCGTTGGGCACCTCTTCCTTGTTGGTCGTCCACTTGACGCCTTTTTCCACGGCGCTTTTTGCATGCATAGCACCCATGTCGATGTAAGCCTTGTCCCCGTCAATGATAACGGAGGAGACAGCGCTCAGGTCAAGCACCCCCTGCCCATAACCGCCGTGCACGTTCGTTTTTCCGCTCACGATCGTAAAACCGCCAGATTTGCTGTCAAAAATGTCCACGTGATCCACCCTCTTTTGACCCGTTGTTTCTTACAGCATATTCTACCTGGAAACAGTGTGAGGCGCAATTTTTCGGCGTGTCTGGCCATTTGCAGCTACGCTCAACGCTCAGCAGAATCATCCTGAGGACAGTGTGCCTGACGCCCAGCCACTCGTCAGTTCCTCGGTCGCTTTCCTCTTATTGCTCGCACCGCTTTACCAATCAGCCAGATCAGCAGAGCCACGTTCCAGGCACTGTGAAACGCCATGAGTGCGTTAAATTCCCAGGAATTGAACATGGTATACTCGGCGAGACGCAATTCGAAATAACAAAAGGTCACAAGAAAGGTAACCGCCATGATCAGCCAGATGCGGATGCCGAAAATAAGGCTCAAGTATCCGGAAATTACCAGACCGATCAAAGGTCCGCCGAATTCCCAGGCGGGAACGATCCACATGATGATGTAGAGGATGACGTCAGCGCTCATCAATTTCTATTCCTTTCACGTGTTCCATTCGGTTTTCTACAAGACGGAACAGTCGTCCCGATTCCTGCTGATCATCTGATGAAAACCGCCGGATCAGCAACTTGGCCGAGGAACTGTGCTTGGAACGCGGCATTTCCTGAAAGTGAAGCGGCTGGCCGTCCAGCACGTGAATCACCACGATATTGCCGTGGTATTCGACGCGCACATCGTCCCACACCTCTTTTTTCTCAGGATCAATCCGCATGGACCTGCCGGACTTGGAGACGATCACTTCGGGAAATTCACCGTCTTCGCGGGACAGGATGTAATACAGGTAAGAGGATGTTTGCTTGGGAGTCCGCCGCATTCCTTTCTGCACATCCTCGATACCAATCAGCAGATGGCCCACCTGCTGGATGACGTACGGATTAACCGGCAGCTTGGCATGCTCCTCGAGGATGAAATACTGTTTCTTGATGTCTTTTTGGGCATAGGTGGCACTCACATAGGGTACTGTCCCATCTCCAAAACCTTTGTCAAAAAACGGTTCTAACTGACGGGATACCGGGTTCATGACATATCCCAACAGCGTCGTTTGCCCTATTCCGATGATCGAATACTGCGGCACATAGATGATCTTGTTGTCCCACTTTTCATGCAATTCCCCCGCTTGTTTGACCAACGGGTCATAGTCCAGGCGGATCTGCCGATCTTGCAAGAACTCTTTATAGGAGTACGAATGCACGGCATCTTTTTTGAGAAACGCTTCCGTGTCGAAGTACTTTCGGGAAGGAAGCAGTTCGTATACAGCCGGAGCGTATGCAGAGATGACTTTCCCCGTTTCCTCGTGCAGTGCAGGGATGTCGAAGTTGTAGCCGTATTTGATCGCCTGGTATGCACGGGGCGATCCCAAAAACGGGGTGCCCATGTAAATGATACGCTTTGTTTTCTGCTGGTAGGACACGTTGGACAGAAGCGTCTCCCGCACCAGCAATCCGCCCATGCTGTGGGCCACCAACTGTACCTGACTGGCTCCAGATCGCTTTAGAGCCTCGTCTATTTTCTGTTTTAAAAAAGTGGCGTTATCGGCGTTGCTGTACCGCCAATCGTAAGGCATGGCAAAAAGCGTCCGGTTTTTCTCGTACCCCATTTTCTCCAGATGCTTGACCATGCTTGCATACTGCTCCGCTTTTTTCTTGATGACATCCAGTGAAGCATACGACAGATATTCGATGGCGCGAAACCCGCCATCCGCCCGCTCCGGAAACACTTTGATCCCTGGTTGGCGGGGCTGTACGTTTATGCTTCCATTCTTGACGGGTTCCAGCGACAAGATTTTGCGGTGCCGCGGATCTTTGATACCCACGCTCATCTCCCACAGGCCCAGCCATATTTCCGATGTTTTCCCGTTCTCTTCAACCTCCAGCCGGGAACCGCCGATACCCGGAATCAGAATGACCGGAATCGTCGCAGTCGTAATCGACAGCTTGTAGGCATGCGGCTTGAGCGCAGAGCTGCGGCTGGCCGATACTTTTACGAAATAGGTGCCGGGGTCGCCGTTGTACACAATCAGCTCGTCGGCATTCTTGGCCTTTTCCGATCTGGCAACCAGCTTGTTTTCCTTGTTGTACAGGTACAAGTCAAGGTCCATCCCCTCGGGAATATTGCTGAGCGTTGCCCGGATCGTGGAAGACAGGTTGACCGTCACGCGGTAGAAATCGACATCGTCAAGGTGATGCAAATTGGCCACGATGTTTTCGCGGTCCTCCGGTTCGCGAGCGTTTTTGATCGTGTCATTTGGTTCGTACTCATCCTGCTTGCCTTCATTTTGCGCCACGGCATCCGCCCTCAGGCGATAGTACACTTTCTTGTTAAAGGCCCCCTGGCTGCCCTCCACTTTCACGTAGTACCAATTGTTTTTTTCGACAGCGACGTCTTCCACCCGCTGCCTGTCACTTCGCGGTTGGTCAGAACGCCCCAGCTCACGCCCTTCGCTGTCGAACACGTACAGAAAATAATCTGTCTTGCTGGGAATATCAAAAAGCGTAAACGTGATCGTCCCGTTTGTGGGAGCTTTCATTTTCCACACATCCACGTCACCGCTTTTTCCAATCCGGCCATACGCGTCCTTTCCGGCAAACATCCAATCCGCTTTGGAAAAGGTGTCATTGGGCTCCAGTTCGTACGTCGCGGGCAGCGCCCGCAGTTCCACTTCCGACGGCTTCTTCCTGCCGGAAAAGCGCCGGGTAAACTCCTCTTCCTGTTCCTGCAGGTTGCGGTCCGCCTGCTCGTCCGACTCATGAATCCCGTCTTCGACTTCTTCTGCCTCTTCGCCCTCTTCTCCCACGTCACCCGCGCCCAACTCCTCCTCTCCCGTCACTGAATCGGAGTCGTCCGCTTCCTTTGCTTCCTCCGCTGTCGTCTCTTCTCCACCTTCGCCCTCCTGGTGTGCAAGCGTGGTCCATTCGCTCTCGCGAGGCTTGTCCCCCGCCTCATGGGAAAGCGCAGTGCTCTGTTTGGCCCAACCGGGCGGAACCACGCTGCTCAACATCAGAACAGCCAGCAGCAGCAAATGTGCCATCCGGCGCAACATGCCACCCATAAAAATACCCCCTTGCCTGTTTCTTCCTATACGGTAGAAAAAGACAGCAAGGGGGAGCAAGTAAATTTACCGAGTGGTATGGTTGCGAATGCCCTGGCGTTCCCAGGCGTTGGCGATAATGCGGAACGGCGCCCGATAATCCGCCTGATCATGCCCGGTGAACTGCTGTTTGTTCGGGAAGGCAAAGCCCTTCACCGCTCCAAACCGAAAATGCACGTGAAAGTATACGGCGTAGCTGGCATCCTTTTGAAAGCCGCGCTGTTTGTCTCCCATCAGGGGCGTATCGACGCCCATTTCCCTCAAGCCCAGTTTGGGCACCATATAGGACGCCCCCTGCCATGCCGTCTGTGACGACCGCTGTAACTCCAGAGTGGACTGAAGCGGCGTGTTTCGCCTCCCGGTTTCGGAAATCCATGCCTGTGCCGCCGTAATCTCCGGATATTTGCCGCTGACCGGATGGCGGTGACGCGTTTCCAGGACAAGACTGGTCAGTATGCGCTCACCAGCGTAAAAATCATTGGGACGACTGTCCGGATATCGGTCGCGCCCGTGGTATTCCGTCCATTCTGCGGTGTGGCGCAGCAGCCCACTGGCGTTTGGTTCAAATACTTCAAACTCGCGCTCCCCGCCTTTTACCGTGATCGTGTAACGCCCCGTCATGTTTCGGGTCAGGCTGTGCGGAACGCACGTTTCGTTGCCGTCGTCGTCCTCTGTGCAGCTTTCATACGACACGTCAAACCGGATGTTGTAATCCATCGTGATCACAAACCCGTTGATCTCGACCTTGTATTCCTGCGCGTTTAGCACCTGCCGCCACGTTGTTTGCGTCGGGACAACCGTTCCGGTGTAAACATAATCGCCGCCGGTTCCCGCGCTGCTCACCTGCCACTGTTGGGGCGTGCCGGGACCGGTTACCTTCAAGTCCAGCATGGCCGGGCTGTACACGGCCATGCTTTTCGCGTCCGCGATCCATCCCGGAGTCGCCGTCACAGACACGCCTTTGATCCCGTCACCCTTGATAGCCTGCTCCAGCTGTGACTTGTACGAGGTGATGTTTTGGTTGATCTCCTGCTTTACGCGAGCAAAGCCATCGTTGATTTTCGTTTGGTCGATCTCAACGCGGATCTTGGCCGGCTCCCGTTCCCATACACCGTCCGCATTCGCCTGCAGCTTCTGCAGCTCGCGGCCGTCGCTGTCGAATATCTTGAGGCCGATCTCGCCGCCGTCAAAGTTTCCTCCGCCACCTGGCGGATTGGGAATGGTTCCTCCCCCGCCGCCGATCACCTTGACCGGCCACTCAGCGCGGTTGTCCGGCCAAATGGTTTCGTCAGCCGGCCTGTCTTTATGCGGGTTGATGTTGGCAATAAAATCCTCCGACTGCTGCGGATACTGCGTCGGCACGGTAATTTTGCGGACTTCCCCCGGCTTGAAGTTGTTCACGTCCAGCATGGTGGCCGTCGGGGAGCTTTCCCAGCGCACCGCCAGTTTGGTATCGTGTTCCAGTTTCCCGGCGTTCTTCACGTCAAACGTAATGGTTGCGGTCGTCCCCGGAGCCTGCGGATCGTTTGGCGTGATCGTGAAGCTGCTCTTGATGATCAGCAGGTTCTCCCCATCGTTGGGAATGCCAGCGTCTCCAATGCGAACAAAGAATTCGCCGTCACATTGGGTGGTACCACTTTTTGGGTTATAAAACTGAACCCTGTAGAATCCGGGTAACGGTAACCCCGTTGCCTCATCACGAGGGAACCCAATTCTATGATGATTCTGCGCTTGTTTGGATGAGGACAGCCATTCGCCGTCACGTTCCTTTTCCCAGGTGTTCGTTGCAGGGTCAAGCCATCTCAGCGAAAAATGTGTCTCGTCGCTGGTAAAGAGGCGGAAGCCGTGATACTCGTCGATCCAATCTTCCGGCTTAAACTCAAGGATTTCACCGCGTTCGACATCCTTTCTCCACACCACTTGTCCCGTCGTGCGTTCGATGGAGGCGGTTAGTGAGTAGCACACACGATCCGACCAGATGGGCAGTTCCAACTCCCGAATGCAGCCCGTCTCGGAAATAAAGACCAGCGTAACAGTATCCCCTGCTTCTACATCGAGCGGCAAGTACAGGTGAAACTTTTCTTTTGCTGCCAATTTGCCCGTCAATGGGGTTTGCTGGCCGTTGAATTTCAAGTACCACGTGCCCGGCACGTCTGCAGCCAATCCCAAGTGGGTATCGTATTCACTGCCGGTATTCGTTAAGTGGCGGAAGTACAGCCCGTCATCAAGCAGTGTGTCGTCCAGCAGTTGGCCGCCAGGCGAATAACCGACAGGCGGTTCCCCGTACGCGTAAAACTTGATCCGGTCCTGCTCGTAGATTGTGCAGCTCACATCCCGGACTTTGATCGTAATGGACCAGGCGCATTCCGGTCGTTTGGTAGAATCAAAGTTTGTACTCTCCAGGTCGAGCCTCAGTTGGTATGTCTTTCCTGGTTCCAAAGGGACGATCTCTTTCTTGCCGTATGTGTAGGGCAATGTAAGATCGTCTGATCTGGTCGGTTTTAGCTTTCCATTGTCATCCGTCATCTTCGGCACTTTCTCAATTTTGCCATCCGGCAGCGTTACTTCCCAATACACGTCCAAGGGTTGTACATCCCCATACCGATCCGTGTACTGGACACGGAAGTGCAGCTCCTCTCCCGGCATCACTTCGATGGTTTCGCCGTTTCTAACCGTACTTCCCGACAGTTTTACAATGGGACAATTATCGAGGCGGTCACCTTTCTTTCGCACATACATCGTTTTTACCCAACAGTCAGCCCCATCGTCGCTTTCATACTTGATCTGAATTGCCCCTTCATCGAATGGGGCATCCAGCACACCAACCTTGGCGTTGTTGCCGGACCCTTTCTGCATGGGAATGCCGTTGGCCGTGAATCTTCCCGACTTAGCGGCCGTAATGATAATCCGGCTGCCTGGTTCGACATAGATGGTTTCCCCGCCGCTGGGAACGTTCTTTAATTCCCGGTCGCTTTTTTCTTCCTCAATGCGAATCTCCATCTTGGTTTGAGTGGAAGAAATGCTGCACTTCTCGGGTGCTGGCGGTTCATCATCGTCATCATCATCCGGAGGCTCCGGCGAAGGAGGGTTGCCAACAACAAAAGGTGCTGCATACGCAACACCTTGACCTCCCACTGCAGGGGCATTTTTGGTATTTCGGGCATGTGTATCGGTGAACAGGATTCTTGCTTCGTAGTTTCCGGCTTTCGCGGGCACCCACGTTTGTTGCGGGAAGTTTATCGTTGCACCGCTTCCGTCCCCCTCGCCGCTGATCGGGTATTCTTTGATTAACGAAGTAAACGTATATTCCGTCTTTCCGGTATCGACATTGTAGATATAATAGTTGAGGACTTTTAATCCGCGATTGTAAATACTGTAGTCCTTCCCGTAAGCATCAATCCTGACGGTGTCTCCGACTTGATACTGGCTTTTATCGGTGCGAATCGAACCATCCGGTCGCTGGGTGGTCAAGAATTTTACGACACCCACCCAAGAGCCTTGTTCTCCACTTTTGGCGGGTCTGAAAGTGAATGGCAAGCCCTTTCCCCCGGACATTTCGGCGACTTTTGCAAGGAGATAGCCGGTGTATGGTTCGGCTGTTGGCCCACCTTTGGTTATTTCAGCACCGTAAAGGCCATTTGCGTTAGTCATAAACGACGGGTTTCCATTAAAAAGGGAAGCCCATTCTAGAGCCTCGGAATAGTCCACAACGGGGTAACCGTTATCGGCGGTCTGTGTAGCTTTAGTATAGTTTAAGACTTTACCGTTTCCACTTGTAGCCCCGGTGTACTGTACGTCAGCAATTGTGAGTCGCATTGTTTCGTTTTTATTTAAACCAAAGCCATCAATTGAGTGTGCATCACTACCTTCAACACCTTTAGCATTATTAAGCCATCCGGCAACCCGTCCATACATGCTCGGACTGCTAGGACTTGCCTCGACTGACGTCAGCGGGTACATTGTAGAGTTTAGAAGGATGGTACATAAGATTAATATTTGAAGAAAAACCCTAATTGTTTTTAACATAGCCTGTCACCGAATATTTACCCTTTCAAGGGAAGGAAGTTTAAGATAGTTATAGAGTGCTAACGGGACAGCTTCTCCCGTTCTCTGCACACTCAATTCAAGGTAGCTAATTTCACTTACATTGAGCATTACTTTCCCAGATTTTATAGACAGTCCATTCCCATTTTTATATCTTGCTAAGAGGTGAACAGAGTAGCCTTTAACAGTTGGTATTATCCCCGTTAAATATCCACCAGAAATCCTAAATGACTGATGAATTTGTGAAGCAATTCTTTCTCCTTCACGGATTCCTAAAATATCTCGATGAAGAACTGTCAAAGCCACCGATTCTTCTGCTCTTGAAACATACGATAGAGCATCGTAAAGGGTAGTTTGAACCCCGTTAGAAAAAACTCCTGACTTTGGAGGTAACCATCCGTTACTTACTGCAACTTCGGAATAAGACTGCCGTTTTTTTGCGAAAACTGATCGCAAATTCTTCCACGCATTATTCATCAGCAACCCAGCCTCTTCCCGGTTCAAAACCTTATTGGGATTAATCGAAACATCATCCAAAATCCCATCCTTCATCGCCCGCTCATAGTACACCTTCGCCCAGTGATTCTGCGGAAAACCGGGAACGGAAACACCTTGGGTCAACCCCTTTACGTTCACCAACCCAGCCACCAGATCAGCTTGCGTAATCGGCTGCTCGGGACGGAAATTCCCATCCGGGAAAAGCCACATAAGTTTGTGTTTCACCACATATTCGATCGCTGCACGGTTCGGGTGGTTTTCATAGTCTTTCTGAACCGTTTGTGCTTGCGCAACAGAGGGATGGGGTGCAGTGAAAAGACCGCTTAATGAAAGCACGGTTCCCAATAGACTGGCGAGAAAAACATGCATTCGTTTCAAGTGGCTGCCTCCTCCAACATCATCATTTTTTTATTGCCATTTGCATGGAACTGATACCGCCGCATCTGCGCAATCACGTGTGTCTGGTCGTCCATTGACACTTCCGCCCTTTTGTCCCTTCTATTCTCCTACGACCATTTTACTCACCGTTACCTTTTCCAGAAAGAGGTTTTGTTAGATGTTTCTGCAAAAATCTGCGAAAAGCCGTTGCCGACACAGCTCCTTCCAGCTTGCCTGCTACCTCCCCGCCTTGCACAACAAAGACAGTAGGTGTCACTTCTGCTCCCAGCCGTTCCGCTTCGGCCAGGTCCCGTTTGTCGTGTACGTCCAACCGCTCCACCTGCCATTGCGGAAACTCCCTGATCACCTGCTCAAACGTAGGCGTAAACGTGGTGCAGTACCCGCAGCTTTCGCTAAACACGTACACCACTTTCGTCTGATTGGCACTGGCACCGGCCCAGAATACGATCGCCGCGACCGCGCAGCTAATCAGCGACACAATCCACTTCCAACGGCGTTTGAAGCCATCCTGCATTTCCGTACCTCCTTATGTCCTTCCCCGACGCGTATGTAGGCAGATCAGGTGTATCCTTTATGGAGTTGTCAAGGAACGGTGGCTTCATTATGCCGCTCCCTCTTGAGACAAAAAAAGGACCGGCACCATTGCCGGTCTCAGCGTGTAGACAAAGTACCGAAGGTACAAGGTCTACACGCTTTTTTGTCGAATAAACATGACATTCAACGCTTTATAGAGGTGGAAGCATGCTGAACAAGCAACAGGCCGAAGGTCGTTATCAGA